>Ga0206852_1005_pt2 | contig 67743 bp, 68 predicted proteins | sample Alteio_BWOrgCont_14_FD_152849 | JGI IMG/M metagenome (GOLD analysis project Ga0206852, IMG submission 152849) | Enriched cells from forest soil in Barre Woods Harvard Forest LTER site, Petersham, Massachusetts, United States -... | ecosystem: Environmental > Terrestrial > Soil > Temperate forest >... | reverse complement strand
CTGGATTTAAACTACAGGCCACAACAGTGCCGCAGTTTTGATTCTGTTCATCGAGCAATTCAGCGCCTCTTTCTAGCGCTGTGTCTTTTTCCAATAGATGCAAATGACGTTTTAATTTCCCAAGATGTTGGGTTCGGGCGACTATTTCTTGGCCTACAAAACAACCCTTGGTGAAACTAATTGCACCGAATTGATCGTAATTTAACATTTGTGGAATAAATAGGCCTTGGGTTTCAGGGTAAATAGTGACGAGTCCTTGTAAGATGTCGAGATATTCCCAATCCTTTTCTTGCAGCGTTGTGGGTGTGTATTCGCTGTCGGTGGCTTCACTTAAAGCTAGATAACGCGTGTTTTTTTCATCCACCAAAATCAAGCTGTCAGTTTGATTTGAACGCACTTCGCCCCATTTTTTGGGTGTCTTCATAGGGTGTAAGCTAAGCCACTCTTCCAATTCTTCGGCACCGAAACCCCTGCAGTGAAAGGCTTTAATGTCTAAAGAAACTTTAGCGATAATGATGAATTTTCGAAGATGTGCGATGGCAAACTCCAGCATGCTTTTGGGCAAATACAGATAATAGGCTTCAGCTTTTTGAAAGATCCTAAAGCTAAATAAGACTCGACCCTTACGGTCACAACAAGTCCCCAGGAGGCTATGTTCTTCATCCACTTCATTGATATCGCAGCTAATCTGCCCCTGTAGAAATTGAGCCGCATCACGGCCGCTGATTTGGAGCACGCCAAAGCTATTAAAGTAAGTGGGCATAATTATCCTAGTGACTAAAAATCGGGTTTCATTCAAGCATAAAAGTCTCTATGATTCTACCAATGCAATCTTTATATCCCCTAAAAGTCGACAAACTCGGCGGTACTTCTGCATGGACCATGTGGTTCGTCGCCGAGCTCTTTGCGCTCATGCAGTTTAGTCTCCAGCTCTCTTCGGGCGCTATGGTAGGCAATCTGATGGACACCTTTGTCTTAACGGCGTGTGGGGGTGGTCTTTTATCCAGCGTGTATTACTACATTTATGTCAGCCTACAAACGCCGGCGGGCATGTTATTGGATCGTTTTGGTCCAAGACGTTTGTTAGGTGCGGGCGCGCTCATCTGTGGCGCCGGTTGCTTAGTCTTCGCTAAATCTGAATTTTTAGTCTCGGCCATTGTAGGTCGCATACTGATGGGTGGCGGTGCTGCTTTCGCCTTTGTGGGCGTTTTGACGATCTTAGTGCGTTGGTTCCCTCCGCGTCGCTTTACCCTGATGGTCGCTTTGGTGGAATCTTTGGGCATGATCATCAGCATGATGGGTGGTGTTTATTTGGCGATCGTGATTCAGGATCTCGGTTGGCGTCATTGCATGGAATCTATAGGCTTTGCCCTCATCTTACTCTCGCCCGTATTATTATTTTTTATTCGTGATGAGCCTGTGTTGGAAGAAATTTTGCCGGAACAATTATCCAAAGCTGGGCGTCGCCTTCCTTTTGCGGATTTCATTACGGCTTTAAAGGGCTTATTGCGCAATAAACACGCCTGGGCTAATGCTGGCTATTCGGGTTTGACCTTTGCAATTTTAACGGTCTTTGGGGCCCTTTGGGGCGCGCCGTTTTTAAAAATAGAACATCACTTGGATTTAACAACAGCCGCGCTCTTGGCGAATATGGTCTTTGCGGGAGCCGCCATAGGTTGCCCCTTGATGAGTTATTTGGATAATCGTATTCAATCGCGCTCTTACTTGTTGGCAGCGGGCGCGTTGTTAACAGGCATTTTTTTAAGTTTAATTGTGTTTATTCCAGAATTGCCCATTCCTATTTTGGTTATTTTATTGATACTGACGGGAGTTTGTTGCAGTACCTATGTTATTAATTTTACGGTGGGCAAAGAAATGGTGAGCCCAACCTTGCAATCAACGAGTATGGGTTTTGTGAATACCCTATCGGTTGCAACCGCCCCGATCTTTCAACCCCTGGTAGGATTGATTATGGATTTGATGCTCGAGACCTCGGGAGATGGTTTGCTGCATTACAGTGTGTCGAATTATCAGTGGGGCATCTCTGTGTTAATTGTGGCTCAACTGGCGGCGGTGTGGCTTGCCTTTAAGATTCCGGCTAGGGCGCAAAATTTTTGATCTTCAGCCGTAGGGGCACCCGCAAGGGGTGCCCCTACAAAACCCTGGACAACACGAAGCTGTTTGATATCCTTGTCGCACTTTTTCAACCTAGGAGCTTCCATGTCCAATAACACCTTTGATGATGCTTTGTCCCGCCTAGATCGCGCCGCCCAATACACGCAAGTTGAGGCCGAAACTTTACAACGTTTAAAGCATGCGCAGGCTATTTTAGAGGTGTCAATTCCTGTACGAATGGACGATGGTTCTTTGCGCACCTTCACCGGTTATCGTGTGCGTTATAACACAGCGCGCGGTCCTGCTAAGGGCGGCATACGTTTCCATCCCGATGTGGATATGGATGAAGTAAAAGCCTTGGCGCTTTGGATGGCCTTAAAATGCGCTGTCGTGGGCATTCCTTATGGTGGGGCTAAGGGTGGCGTTTCTGTTAATCCTAAAGAATTATCTCGCATGGAATTGGAACGTTTAAGTCGTGGTTTCATGTCAAAGATTGCTGGCTTTATTGGGCCTGATGTGGACATTCCTGCGCCCGATGTGTACACCAATCCGATGATTATGGGTTGGATGATGGATGAGTACTCCAAAATTGTGGGTCATTATTCACCGGCTGTTATTACAGGCAAACCCATTGCTTTGGGTGGTAGTTTAGGTCGAGGGGATGCTACAGGACGCGGTGCTTATTACTGCATAAAAGAATTAGAACGCAAACGCGGCTGGAATCCTTCTGAAATACGCGTGGCTATTCAAGGCTTTGGTAATGCGGGCCAGCATTTCGCGCAATTACTGCACCGCGATGGTTATAAAATTGTGGCTGTCAGTGATTCTAAAGGCGGTATTTACAGTGAACAGGGCTTTGATGTGCCGAGTTTAATTCGTGCTAAAAACGAAAGCCAAGTCGTTCAAGCGGTGTACTGTGAAGGTTCTGTGTGCGAAACGGTTCCTGCGCATCAAATCACGAACGAAGAATTATTGGCTTTAGATGTGGATATTTTAGCGCCCAGCGCTTTAGAGAATGTGATCACACTCAAAAATGCCGCGGATATTAAAGCGCCTATCGTGGTTGAATTAGCGAACGGACCTGTCACCAGCGAAGCCGATGCTATTTTAAATACGAATGGCATTATGGTTATTCCCGATATTTTAGCGAATGCGGGTGGCGTCACCGTGAGTTATTTCGAATGGGTTCAAAACCGTGCTGGTTACTACTGGACTGAAACTGAAGTGCATCAACGCTTGCAAGAGATCATGATTCGCTCCTTCAACGCCGTGCACGAGTTGATGTTGGAAAACAGCATTGCTATGCGCACAGCCGCTTATGCGGTGGCTATTGCTCGCCTAGGTGATGCGATTGCGGCGCATGGAACACAGAGTTATTTTTCAGAAAATAAATAACATCATAATTTCCTTTGGAAATTGTTGAGGGTTTTTTTCCTCTGTCATTCCCGCGGAGGCGGGAATCCAGTCCAAATCAGCAGCGTTCCTTTCCCGCGTAAACACGCGGGTAAAAGGCTTCGATAAACACACCCGCCTTCCAGGCGGGAAAGGAATGCTGCTGATTTGGACTGGATTCCCGCCTCCGCGGGAATGACAGTTGTCTAAGCATTATTTTAGATAGCCTCCGCGGGAATGACAGTTGTCTAAGCATTATTTTAGATAGCCTCCGTGGGAATGACAGAGAAAAGTTAATAATTTTTCCCGGACACTAACACTACTGCGCGAAGGCTGCTTAGTTATCCCAATAAACAAACGACTGAGCGCTTTCCAATTCTTCCGGTGTGTTAATCTCCAAAGTTCTTTCTTCGGTTAAACAAACGCGAATTTTGTAGCCGTGTTCTAGGGCGCGTAATTGCTCGAGGGATTCTGTTTTTTCCAGTGGGGTTTGTGAGAGGGTGGTGTATTTCAGCAGGAAATCGCGGCGAAAGGCATAGAGCCCCATGTGATGATACACGGGTGCTTTGTTTTCGACGCGAAAGTAGGGGATGGGTGCGCGTGAAAAATAAAGAGCATTGTGGTGAATATCGGTAATGACTTTAACGGCGCCGGGATCGCTGAATTCATCCGGGCTTAAAATAGGATAGGCCAGTGTTGTCATGTCGGGCGTTTCGCCTTCTAAGTAGGGTGCTATTAATTGCTCTAGCATTTTAGCTTTAATAAAGGGTTCATCGCCCTGTAAATTAATAATCACATCCATATCAGGATAAGCTTTGGCGACAGCGGCCACTCGATCAGAACCGGTTTGAATGTGGGGATCTGTCATTAAGGTTTTCCCGCCACAGCGGTGAATGACTTCTGCGATTTCTTCGCTATCGGTGGCCACTACAATCTCTGTTAAGGCTTTACAACGTGCGGCATTTTCGTAGGTCCATTGGACCATGGGTTTGTTCTGAATAAGGCTGAGTGGTTTGCGCGGGAGTCGGGTGGAAGCGATGCGGCTAGGGATGACACAGAGTATTTTCATGGGCCCCTACGGCTGATTTTGATAGGGCATCCGCAAGGGATGCCCCTACAGGCTACAATTTTTCTTTGATGCGAGCTTTCTTACCACGAAGATTACGTAGGTAATATAATTTAGCGCGGCAAACATCACCACGGCGTTTAACCGTAATGCTGGCAATTTGTGGGCTATACGTTTGGAATACGCGTTCGACACCTTCGTTATGAGAGATCTTACGTACTGTAAAGGCTGAGTTAAGACCGCGGCTGCGCTTAGCAATAACCACGCCTTCGAAAGCCTGTAGGCGTTCTTGTTGTTCGCCTTCTTTGACTTTAACTTGCACGATAACGGTATCGCCGGGTGCAAAAGCTGGAATTACTTTGCCGGCCATTTGTTCGGCTTCTAGGGTTTGGATAATAGTTTGCATAATGTTTCTCTCTTTATTTTCGTCTCAATCAAAATCGTCCCCACGGAACTCATTCAGGAGCTTTTGTTGCTCCTTATTTAGGGTGCATCTTTTTAACAGATCTGGACGAATTTGCCAAGTTTTAACTAAAGATTCTTTCATTCTCCACTGGGCTATGGTCTTGTGATCGCCACTGAGTAGCACAGGAGGCACCTTGAGACCCTGGATTTCTTCAGGACGTGTGTAGTGGGGGCAATCCAGTAAACCCTCGGAAAAAGAGTCTTGTTGGGCCGATTGCTCATGGCCCAAAGCACCCGGTAAAAGCCGAGTGATGGCATCAATGAGGACCAAGGCTGGGAACTCACCTCCGCTTAATACATAGTCTCCAATCGACCATTCCTCATCGACTTCCAGCTGAATCACGCGCTCATCGATGCCTTCATAGCGGCCCGCAATAAAGGCTAAATGCGGCTCTTTCGCCATCTTGGCGACGGCAGCCTGATCAAGAGGTTGACCTTGAGGCGATAGATAAATGATTTTGGGCGGGGTGTGGCTCGAAGCTTTCATATCCCGAATGGCGGCTAATAAAGGCTCAGCCTTCATCAGCATGCCAGGACCGCCACCGTAGGGGCGGTCATCCACGGTGTGATGGACATCGTGCGTGTAGTCGCGAGGGTTCCAGCACTGGAGCTCTATGAGCTTTTGCTCTAGCGCTCGGCCTACGATACCGTATTTTAGAGCCTCAAAAAGCTGTGGGAAGAGGGTGATGACGTCGAATTTCATAATTGAAGGTACCAGGTACAAAAGGGGGTGTTTTGTACCTGGTACCTGCCTCCTTGAAAGGTACCGGGTACAGAATGGGTATTTTGTACCCGGTACCGTTTGATTTAAAAATCCGGGTCCCAATTTACGGTTATTCGTTTTTGTTCTAGATCGACTTTTTGAATCACCGATTTAATAAAGGGCACCATCCGCTCACGCTCGCCCTGCACACAAAGCACCTCATTGGCTCCCGTTTCCAGGACTTGGGTGACTTTGCCTAGGAGCTGGCCTTCAGCGGTATAAACCTCAAGATCGATTAAATCAGACCAGTAGTATTCATTATTGGCCAGGGTGGGTAATTCGCTAGTAGGGACGCCAATTTCGCGGTTAGTTAATAAGCGAGAGTTTTCAGGGGTATCGTAGCCGGGTAATTTGGCTATATAGCCTTTGCCATGAGGACGAAAAGCTTCCAGCTCAAAGGCTTCCCATTGGCTGTCGTTTTTTAGATACCAGGTGGTGTATTCAAAGATGTTTTCAATCGGGTCCGTGAAGGAGACTACATTAAACCAGCCTTTGACGCCGTAGGTTTTGCCGATTTTGCCGAGGGTTGTATAGGGGGAAGGGGTGGGCATTTTAGAATTTCTCATTCGATAGGAATGCACAAATCAAACTGGCGTACAGACAATTCACGAATTGTCTCCTTTTCCTGTAACGAGATCGCGGTCCAATCAAGACGGGCGATTCATGAATCGCCCCTACGCCAATTTGATTTAAGCGTCAGCTTCGGGTGAGGTCTCAGCCGCAGGCGCTTCCGCAGGTGCCTCTTCAGCAACAGCTTCAACTACAGGCTTAGCCTTCTTAGCCGCACGCTTAGCACGAATACCAGCGGTCTTTTCAGCAGCCAGTGGGCCTTGCTCGAATTCGACGATCAATTGACCAACACGTATAGAAGGCTGAGCCCCCTTGCCAATCCATTCCTGGATTCGCTCTTTATCGAGCTGCAAGCGAATAGCAGCGCCGCGAGCTACGGGGTTGAAATAACCCACGCGTTGAATGTATTTACCATCACGAGGTGAGCGCTGATCTGCAACTACAACGTGATAAAAGGGTTTCTTTTTAGCGCCACTTCGCGCCAAACGTATAACAACCATGCTTAATAACCTCTATATGGATCCAAAGAAGGCGGCCATTCTACGTAAATTAAAGCCAATAGGGAAGGGGGAATTTTGAAAGATCTCGATTCAATCAATATGGCTTTTAATATTTCTTTAAGCTAGGCAGTGTAAATTGTCAGGGAGTTTAATAATTTAGGAGACGAGAATGCCTGAGAATAAAGAGGTGGGTCATGCCGCTGCTACGATAAAGGAGAATTTATTTAAGCGCCTTCCTTCAGGGATTGAGGGTAGAGAGCCTATTGTGGAAGCAGTAGCGTCCTATCTGGGTATGGCGGATCATTTAAACTTTGGCTCGCGTGATAAGCGCGCAGCTGGCTTATTCGATGGCCGTTTTTGGGAATTTAAGCTGAGAGATCATTTCCGTCCAATTTATGACGACATTCTTAGAACCAACAAAAGATACAACGCAAAATATGTGAATTGGAAGTTAGAGTTTAAGAGAAATGCTGCTGTTTTTAGACTGGTTTCCCGCTTTCGCGGGAATGACAGTTGTCTAAGCATTATTTTGGATAGCCTTCGCAGGGCTGACCGAAGAATCAAAAAGGCGGAAATTTCCCCATCAACTCAGGCGGCAACTTCCCTTCCAGCATTTTCATCTGCTTCATCATTTTATCGCCCTTAAATTTCAGCATCATTTTCTGCATCTTTTGGAGCTGATTTAAGAGTTGGCTGACTTCTTGGGGCGATCTGCCGGAACCTTCGGCAATGCGGCGTTTGCGAGAGCCTGCAATCAGTGCTGGAAAGCTGCGCTCTTTGGGTGTCATCGAATAAATAATGGCTTCCATGCTGATGAATTTTTTGTCGTCTAACATGTTGGCGGCTTGGGGTATTTTACCAAATTGAGCGGGTAATTTGCTTAATAGCTGCTGCATGCCGCCCATGTTTTTCATTTGTTGTATTTGCCCTAAGAAATCATTGAAATCAAAACGCTGGCCTTTTTGCAGTTTTTTAGCGAATTTATCCGCTTCCGCTTTATCGACTTGTTGAGTGGCGCTTTCCACCAAACTTAAAATATCGCCCATACCTAAAATACGTGAAGCAATACGATCAGGATGAAAGACTTCCAGCGGTACAATCTTTTCACCGGAACCAATAAATTTAATCGGTTTTCCCGTGATTAAACGCATGGATAGGGCAGCACCACCGCGCGCATCGCCATCCATTTTGGTGAGTATCACACCCGTTAAGTTTAAAGTTTCATCAAAGCTTTTGGCAATATTGGCGGCATCTTGACCCACCATGCTATCGACCACTAACAAGCTTTCAGTGGGATTGGAAATGCGGCTGATTTCTTTAATTTCAGCCATCAGTTCTTGATCGATGTGTAAACGACCGGCGGTATCGATAATTAAAATGTCGGTGGATTGCCTGCGCGCTTCCTCTAAAGCTCTTTCTACAATCACACGAGGCGCTTCGTTCGCGTGACTCGCTGAATGCGCAACACCCGCTTGTTTAGCCAAAGTCGCTAATTGTTCAATCGCGGCCGGTCTATAAACATCGGCTGAAACTAACATCACCGATTTATGTTGTTGCTTAAGATATAGCGCTAATTTGGCACTCGTGGTGGTTTTACCCGAACCTTGCAAACCCGCCATTAAAATCACCACCGGTGATTTGGCATTGAGATTGAGTGCGGATTGTTGATCGCCTAAAACATGCACCAATTCATCGTGCACGAGTTTAACGAGCGCATCCCCAGGACGCAGGCTTTTAATCACCTCTTGACCAATGGCCTTTTGTCGCACCGCCTCGATAAAATCCTTTACGACGGATAAGGCCACATCAGCCTCAAGCAGTGCGATGCGCACCTCACGCAAGGTTTCTTGGATGTTATCATCCGTTAAACGACCATTGCCGCGAAGTTTATTAAGGGTGTTTTGTAAGCGTTCGCTGAGATTATTGAACATAGGAAGGCCTCTGGGGTTAATTTAGGGAAGGGATTATATAGATACTGGTGCTTAGAAACCAGGGTGTCAAACTGCATAGGTACCGGGTACAAAAAGGCGATTTTGTACCCGGTACCAATGGCACTACCTTAAGGAGGAGGTTGTTGAAGTCTAGGAGCCAGGCGCCTTTGCTTACTTTAATAATTAATTTTTTCTGTCGTCTACACCTGAGCTAATCAAAATAATGCTTAGACCACTGTCATTCCCGCGGAGGCGGGAATCCAGTCCAAATAAGCCTTCTCCTTTTCCGCCTTGCAAGGCGGGTGTGTTATTCAGACTCTGTTGCCCGCGTGTTTACGCGGGAAGGGACTGCTGCCGTTTTGGATTGGATTCCCGCTTCCGCGGGAATGACAGTGGTCTAAGCATTATTTTGATAGCCTAGCGGATTTTTTATACCTTGTACCTTGGGTGGTGCAGCAAAGCTATTTTTCAGCAAACAGTGGCCGTTTTAGCGTGGCCTCGGAGCCGTTCCTGAGCCAGCACTTTCCTCTCCAAGCTTTTCAGGAAATGCGGGTTTAGCAGCACGCTCCCCAGCTAATGTTGGTACTGGTGCTGATGCTGGTGATAGTGATGGTGCTCGATCGGATGTTGGTGCCGCTGGTACTGATGCCAAACTTGCTCCAAGTGCTTTTATAAGATCAGAACATTGATACTCTGAAGCATAGTGACAAATAGGTCTACCAGCAATTTTATAGTCAAAGCTCAGTTTTCTTGCTTGAATCAATTTAATGGCGTCGCTTTCTCGTTTGTTAACAATCGCCTGAAATAACAAAACATCGGCTTCATTTCTAATGTAATGCTTTACAAACTCTCCGCTCGGATTAGCATCAACAGCATGGTGTAGAATACTTTTTCCCTCAAAGAGATCAAAAATAGTAATGGCATATGACTCTTCAGGGTCATGGAAAACTCCCGGATCTGGGTTAAAAAATTTTAGGGCTACATTCTGAGAATCTCTCAGAGAGCTTACTAAATATAATCTTAATAAATATTCCCCTACCTCTTTAATATAGTATGCCTTGGTCAAGTCAAAAAGAGAGGTGGCGCCTATCATCGAATCTAGATTTAAGTGCATTAGCCCAATTAATTTGATGACCTCAGACTGAGGCCTTTTTCTTATGACTTGTAATAATAATTGATCATGATTTTCTTTAAAATAGCGTATAAAAACTCCTTTGGGATCATTTTCTTTTGCATATTCAAAAATACTTTTGTCACCGATTTTATCAAAAATATTCACATCCTCAGTTAGAGGGTTAAGGAAGTCGTCCAGTGCCTCTTGCTGTTTTCCAGCCCGGAGTAAAGCGGCTATTCGATTGACTGCCTCTTGTTTATGAGTAAAGACCACTGAAGCAAGGAGTGGAACTAAAGTGCTGTTTTTTACAACAGCTTCATTCGCGCTAAAGAGTCGCGCACGAAGAGAAGGAGTTCGTAACAAGACTCCTAAACGTGCATAGTGCTTATCCGATTCTTTAGGAGAGGGAGGGGTGCGAAGCAAAGCAATTGTTTCAATAACATCCGGATCTGATCCGGATTTTAAGATAATGGCATCGTCGTATTGTCCGATGAAGCCTTTCTTGTGAGCCAAACACTCATAGCTTATTATTTTTCCAGCACTTGAAGCTTCTCCAGTTTGTTTAGCACTTGCAGCTTCTCCAAATGATTGATCACCGGTCGCGCCCATGAGCGGTCCTGACAACGCCGTGCATGCCATCATAGAAGGATGTGACATTCCCGCTGTATACACTACTCGATATGTTTTTCCAGAGGCACCTGCATCATGAATGATCGTTTCTTTTTTAGTATCCGCATTATAGAAAATGATTCGAGTAAAACCATCTGAAATTAATTTTTCTTTGACAGACCGCAAAGCGTCAATTTTTAGGTCTTCGCGTGGCCCCACCATAAGCACATCTTGGTTCTTGCTGGACCCCTTAACAAATTCACGATGTATTTTGGTGAACTCATAGGCTCCATTAGAGGGTCGCATAGTAATCGCAAGCCCAAGTCGATCATAGCTGTATTGCAGGTATAACTCCGTGCCAGCTTGATACGCTTCGAGGGTGCCGCTACCGATTAATGCCTCGCGTATCTTTGCATCCAGATCACCTACTAAGGCAGCGGGAGCTTTTGGTTCAGCTAAGCTTTTGCTGACCAAAATACCTCGTGCAGCATCTGCATAGTCAAATCCTGTGGTAATTTTACGTTCATAAGAAATATTGTCGAAAGTGCGATCCACTTCACGTCCATCCTTCCTAGACTTAAAGCCATATTCTGTAATCGTGGTCAGCGGAATCGGTGCTGGGGTTCTGCCCAACGCCTTTGAAACTTGAGTGATCAATTCGAGTCGATGCAATGCGGGGCCTTCAATGATGGCACCCACCTCGATTCTTTGAGCGGCATCTCTTGATTCAATCCTGACTTTCAATTCATCGGGTGTTAAAACTTCAACGCCAAATTCAACATCGCCTTTCAGGTCGGATATTTTTTTCTTACCCAAGCCCCCAGTAATTAGATAGAGTGGCGGCACTTCTTTTCCAGCCGCTTCATATTCCACCCTCAAATTCTGAATCATCTTCAAGACGAACAAGAGATCGCCATAGCCAGTCGCACCATCATCAATCACGGCTAAAATTGCCTTTGGCATAATTCGTTTCCTATTGTTATTAAGGCAAAAGTATAGGCTATCAGCCGAATATTAAGAAAATATTAAGGGTTTTAAGAATTCCTTAATATTGCCTTGTTATGCTGCGTCTCTTGGCTTTAAATAAATAAGAGGTATTTCTGATGAGTAGAATGGAACGAAAGCATACTTTAAGTCCGATACCTGAGGGAGATGAGCCTGATGCGCATGCCGCTGCAGCAGCGATGCAGGTTATTGTAGGTGTTAAGAGTAGGAGAAGGGAAGAAGACCTTTTGGCGAAAAGAGATCGCGCTAAAAGAGGGAAAACCGATAATGGTTTTTCTTCTGATTCGGATGATGATGCCCCGTCAGCGGGAGTTGGAGCGAGGGCAATTCGGGCTACTGTTCCTGCTCGTTCACTCTTTTTTTCAGGACCGCCTCACTTTGGACCCAAAGCTGCAATGGGTGAACCTTTACCCGCGATGATGGGCAGAAAGCCTGCACTCCCTGGCCTTAATCCACTGTTGGTGGCTGCTGCAAAGCCAGCTTTGGCAGCTTCCGTGGAACCGGAGCATGATGTTCACACCGATACGAGTGCTGAAAGCTGTACTTCGTAGGTACCGGGTACAAAAAGGCGATTTTGTACCTGGTACCTTAGGCAAGGATAGGTACCAGGTACAAATCACGGTTTTTGTACCTGGTACCTTTACAAGACAATGCCACAAAGCCTTGATAGAATCCCCGCCCATGAACCCCAGCCTCCTTATTACCGCAACTTTTCTTCTCTATGGCCTGGCTACCCTATTTCAATATCTGGACCTAAAAGGGAATCAACAGCGCTTTAAGCTTTGGATAAGCGTTTTTGCTGTTACAGCGTTGGTCTTGCATGCCTGGCTCTTGCATCATTGGATTGATGTGCGTGGGGGCCAAAACTTAAGCTTTTTTAATATGCTTTCGCTCTCTTGCTGGCTAATTGCTTTATTGCTGGTGTTGTTGAACTGGCTGAGATCGCTGGAGGTTTTGTGTTTATTGATTTTCCCTTTGGCGGCTTTATCGGTGTTGGCGGCTTATCTTTTCCCGGGGTTTGAGTTGATTAACACGGCGGCGAGTCCTGCGATATTGATTCACGTGGTCTTAGCGGTTCTAAGCTTTGGGGTTTTGTGTATTGCGGGTTTGCAGGCTGTGCTCTTGATTTTGGTGGAACGGGTCCTTAAGGCGCGTCATTGGGGCTTTCAGTGGCGTATGCCACCGGTGCAGTCGATGGAGCGTTTTTTGTTCCAAAGCATCTGGCTGGGCTTTATTTTGCTGAGTTTGGTGTTGATTTCAAGTGTCTACTCTTACCATCGAGAGCTCCTGTTGGGAGGTGCTTTACTGCAAAAGACACTTTTAGCTTCACTGGCTTGGGTAGTCTTTGCTATGCTGTTGCTCGGCCATCGGGTCTGGGGATGGCGAGGGCGTCGTGTGACATTGGGAACCTTAGGAGGAATTTTAATTTTAGTCGGTGCCTATGTGGGCACTAAATTCATATGGAAAATATAACCGCGTTTCAAAGTCATCTCTTATTGCTCGTTTTAGTTCTGCTTATCTGCATTTCAGGCTTTTTTTCGAGCTCTGAAACCGCCTTAATGTCGATCAATCGTTATCGATTGAAGCATCTGGTTCGTAAAAAAAATCGTGCGGCTAAACGAGTCGCTGAATTGCTGGGCCGTCCTGATCGCTTATTGGGTATGATTTTAATTGGTAATACCTTCGCGAACATCGCCGCTTCCGCTATTGCGACTTTGGTGGCGGATAGTTTATTTGGCCCCGTGGGTGTGTGGATTGCCACCATTGGCTTGACTTTGCTGGTCTTGATTTTTGCAGAAACGGCGCCTAAAACCTTTGCGGCTTTACACCCTCAGCGCGTGTCACTGGCTTATTCTTTTACGCTGAAATGGATGTTGAAATTATTCTATCCCTTGGTGTGGTTGGTGAATTGTGTCTCCAATGGCTGCTTGCGTTGTTTTGGGGTGCGAGTCCAACATCATTCGAATGATGCTTTAACGGCCGATGAATTGCATACCGTGGTGAATGAAGCCAAGGGGATGATTTCTTCCAATTATCATCAAATGCTCTTGCGTATTTTAGGTTTGGAGCAGGTCGCGATTGAACACGCGATGACGCCGCGCAATGAAATTTACGGTATTGATATCACCGAAAATTGGAATAAGATCGAACAACAAATTTTAAATTGTAAGCATCGTTATTTGCCGGTGTACCGTGAAAGTATTGATCAAGTAGAGGGCATGCTGCTGATCAATCATGCTTTAGCGAAGTTATCACGCCAGCAGTTGGACAAGGATAGCCTAATGTCCCTGTTAAGCGAGGTTTATTATATTCCTGAAGGCACCTTGCTGAATCAGCAATTATTAACCTTTCAGCAAAAGAAAGTTCATATTGGTTTGGTTGTGGATGAGTATGGAGATATACAAGGCTTGGTCAATATCAACGATATCCTAGAGGAAATCGTGGGTGAATTTGCGACGGATATTGAAGAAGTGAATCGCTCGGTGCGTGCTCAAAAAGACGGTAGTTATTTAGTGGAAGGCTCTATCAGTGTCCGAGATCTTAAGCGCTTAACCGAATGGGATTTGCCAACGACAGGGCCTAAAACCCTGAGCGGTTTGATTATCGAGCAATTAGAGATGATTCCCATTCCAGGCATAGCACTGCGTATCGCAGGCTATCCCATGGAAGTGAAGGAGGTTTCTGATAATAATACAATTCGATTGGTGCAGGTGTGGCCGGGGTTGCATAAGTAGAGGCTTCACCCTCATTGAATTACTCATCGGCTTAGTATTGATCTCAATAATAGTAACCCTAAGCTTCCCCGCCTTTAGAAGCTTCTTCATCCATCAACACGTCAGTTATTACACTCAAGAACTGGAAAGTCTCATTGAATTCGCTCGTGAACAAGCGCAGGCCAAAGGTGAAAGCATGGTGCTGTGTTCCAGTCAGGATGGCCTCCAATGCGACAGCCACGGAAAATGGGATGGCTTTTTGTTGGTTCGTAGCCGCACTGAAGTTCTGAAGCGAAGCCAAGCGTTTTCTAAAGGCTATCAACTGCATTGGGCGGGTGGTTTTAGTGGATCTTCTTTGCTTCGTTTTGAAGCCACGGGCTTTACGGAAGTAGAGCAGGGTAGCTTTTATATATGCCCTCCAATAGCCTATGCGCATCTCGCCAAAGCGCTGATTGTCTTAAAAAGCGGACGCTTGCGCGTGAGTCATGATTACTCTAAGCTGGCCGGGATTTGTCGTTAAATCAAATAGGAGCACACCATGCGAATCATTCTATTAGGACCACCGGGTGCCGGCAAAGGCACACAAGCCAAATTTATTGCTGAAGATTTTTCTATACCTGAAATCTCAACGGGCAATATGTTGCGTGCTGCGGTGGAAACACCCTTGGGCCTTAAGGTGAAAGAAATTATGAGCCAGGGCCTCTTGGTTCCGGATGACATCATCATTAATTTGGTTGAGCATCGCATTCAGCAGCCTGATTGTGCGGGAGGTTTTTTGTTTGATGGTTTCCCGCGCACAACGGCGCAAGCGGATGCTTTAAAAGAACGCCACATCAAAATTGATCATGTGGTTGAGTTGGCTGTTGATGATGATGAAATCGTTGCCCGTGTGACGGGCCGCTGGGTGCATCCTGGTTCGGGTCGCGTTTACCACATGACCTATCATCCCCCTAAGGTTCCAGGCCTTGATGATGAGACGGGAGAGCCTCTGATTCAACGCGAAGACGACAGCCTGGTTACCGTGCGCAAACGCTTGAAAGTCTATCGTGAGCAGACAGAGCCTTTGTTGAGCTACTATGAGACCTGGGCCAACTCAGGCGATTCTATGGCGCCGAAATTCAGCCGGGTGATTGCAACGGGTTCGTTGCCGGATGTTAGGGCTAAGATTATGAATGTGTTGCGTTAAATAAAATCAGTGTTTTTGTCCACTTGTCATTCCCGCGGAGGCGGGGACCCAGATTCAAATAAGCAGCATTCCTTTCCCGCGTAAACACGCGGGTAAAAGACCCCAATAACGCACCCGCCTTCCAGGCGGGAAAGGAACGCTGCTGGATTTAACCTGGGTCCCCGCCTCCGCGGGAATGACAAGTGGTCTAAGCATTATATAATATAAACAAAAAAGCCGCTAAAAAGCGGCTTTTTTGTTTTAGAAGAGAGACTACTTCTTCTTAGCAACACGACGTACAGTCTTACGCACAGCTTTTTTAGGAGCGGCTTTAACTTTACGCGCTACGGTCTTACGAGCAGGCTTCTTCGCAGTCGTTGCTTTTTTGGCAACTTTGCGACGCACTGTCTTACGAGCAGGCTTCTTAGCAGCCGTTGCTTTTTTGGCAACCTTACGGCGTGTAGTCTTACGAGCAGGCTTCTTGGCAGCTACTGCTTTTTTAACTTTACGGCGTACGGTCTTACGAGCAGGTTTAGCAGCGGCAGTAGTCTTCTTAACTTTACGACGTACTACTTTCTTTTTGGCAGTGGAAGCAACTTTAGTCTTACGAGTTGTTTTCTTTACTGCTTTTTTAGCTACTTTTTTCTTGGCAGGGGAGGCAGCTTTGGCCTTACGGCGAACTACTCTCTTCTTGGCTACAGTTGCTCCGGCGGCAACTTTTTTACGCTTAACTACTTTCTTCTTGGCTACAGTTGCTCCAGCGGCAACCTTTTTACGTTTAACTACTTTCTTAGCACCAGTCTTAGATGCGGACACCTTAGCTTTAGTACTCGTTTTTCTTTTAACTACCATGCTGATTTCTCCTTAAAAAATTATCCTAAAACATAAACACCGCTGACAATTGTACAAAAAATTTCACAGAATGCCAATAACTTATTGATTTAAATATTTTTAGCGTTTTTTGGTAAAAAATCTGAAATAAATTATTAGATTAGGTATAGTGACTTTCGCTGGAATCGGATGCGTGCTTTTGAAGCATTTTTGCTATAAAACCCGATGATTTTTAACAATCGGAGGACAGATGACAGAGGACAGAAGACGGAAAAATAGCTTGAATCTCCTTCTGTCTTCCTTCCCCTGTCCTCTGTCTTCTGAGAAGGAGCTTCCTCAACCATGGATGATTCAGTACTGATATTTTCCTTATTTGTCATCTTCGCGGGGGCGGCTGTGCTCTCAACGATCGCGCTTTTGACGCGTCAATCGCTCTTGGTGGCCTACATGCTTTTGGGTGTGTTGATCGGCCCCTGGGGCTTCAAACTCATCCACGATCCCCAACTGGTCAAAGTGGTGGGTGATGTCGGCATTATCTTCCTACTCTTCCTTTTAGGCCTTAATTTACCGCCTCAAAAGCTCTGGAGCATGTTGAAGAAGGTGGCCTGGATCAGCCTGATTAGCTCGATTATTTTTGCTTTTATAGGCTATGCCGTTGGTTATTATTTTGGCTATCCACCTTTGGCTTGTGCCATTATCGGTGCGGCTGCGATGTTTTCAAGTACCATCATCGGGATCAAATTGTTACCCACAACGGTTCTGCACCACCAGCATACGGGTGGCGTTATGATCAGTATTTTGCTCTTTCAAGATTTGATCGCGATTATAGTTTTGCTCCTAATGCATGGAGCGGGAGCTCAAGATTCACGCATCTTCTTTAACGACTTTCGCCTGTTGTTAATTGGTTTGCCAGGTGTGCTGGCCTTTGCTTATCTCATTCAGCGTTTCGTGCTTTTAAAGCTCTTTAGCTATTTTAATCGTGTGCGCGAATATACCTTTTTGGTGGCCATTGCCTGGTGCCTAGGAATGGCGCAATTGGCGATCAGCTTTGGTCTTTCTGCTGAGATCGGTGCTTTTATTGCGGGCGTCACTTTAGCTTCCAATCCTATCTCACTCTATATATCAGAAAGCTTGAAGCCCGTTCGAGACTTCTTCTTGATCATGTTCTTTTTCTCCATAGGTGCTAATTTCAACATCACTTTTCTAAGGGAGACCATTGTTCCCGCCTTAGTCTTGTCTACCTTATTACTGGCGGCGAAACCTATCGTGTATCGCTTCCTCCTGAGGCAAACCGAAGAAACCAAGCCTGTGGCCTGGGAAGTCGGTGTGCGCTTGGGGCAATTGAGTGAGTTTTCTCTGATCATCGCCTATGTGGCTTTAGACGATAGGTTGATCAGTGAGTCCGCCGGCTATTTGATCGAAGCCACGACTATTTTGACTTTTATCATTTCTTCTTATTGGGTGGTGTATCGTTATCCGACGCCGGTTGGGTTGAATGATAAATTGCGGAAAGATTAATAAACCCATAAAATGTCCGTGTTTGATAATATACAAGGAGCTCTTAATGGAATTTATAGTCGTTTTAGTGTGTTTAGGATTGCAGAAATTGTGGCCTGAAGGTATGCGTTATCATCAAAACACTTGGTTTGAACCCTATTTTGATTGGGTAAGGGGACAGGCGGAAAAGATTTCGGCTTGGAAAGGTATTTTAAGCTTAGTTGTCGTAGTAGCTCCTCTAATTCTAGTTCTGCTCTTCTTGTCGACAGCCTTGCGCGGAGTTGTGGGTCATTTGGTGCTGGGTGTGTTGGTGCTGTGGTACTGCATGGGCTTTGATGTGCTAAAGAGCACGGCGCACAGCAAAGTCGAGCATGTACTACTCCTTGCTTATCATCGCGTCTTCGCCATGATTTTTTGGTATGTGTTGGTGGGACCGTGGGGCGTAGGTCTTTATTATATCTTGGCTCATTTGCGTAATGTCTTAGAAAAGAATGAGCACGAGTATAAAGACTTGTTAGGCTTGTTGGTGCGAGCTGAAGGCATAATGGATTGGGTTCCTGTGCGTTTATTAGGTATCAGCTTTGCCTTGGTCGGCCATTTTTCAGTGTTATTCCCTTTATGGCTTAAAGAACTACCGGGTAAAATCGACAACACTCAAGACTATGTGGTTGAGTGGGGCATGAAGTCTTTGGAGCTATCGAACCCCAGTAACTCAGAAACCACTCAAGTTACTGCAGCCCAACATCTCATTGATCGCAGCATCATTGTTTGGTTGGTGGCTTTGGCTCTTATTAGTGTCGGATCTTGGGTTAGCTAAAATAAATGCCTAGTCCACTTGTCATCCCCGCTTTCGCGGGGATCCAGGTTAAATCCAGCGGCATTCCCTTCCCGCTTGGAAAGCGGGTGTGTTTGTCGATAAAAAATCTAATTTACCTAATAATATCTTTCCCTCAGGTAAAAACACGTTATAATCTCGGCCCAAATTTCCTTTAAATTGTTAGGAACTAGAATGACAGATAGGTCGCTTGTATCCCCCGAATTAAACCCAGCTGAGCTTCAAGAATGGCTGGAGGCTCTTAACGATGTCGTTGAGTTTGAAGGAGCCCCTTCTGCGCGAGAACTCCTGGCAAAGCTCATTCAGCACGCTGCAGGCTTAGGTGTATTGCCTACCCAGCAAAGCGTCGGTACGCCTTATGTTAATACCATTCCCGTTTCAGAGCAGCTCGCGATGCCGGATGATGGCGCTCTATTAGATAAGCTCACGGCCTTAATGCGCTGGAACGCCATTGCCATGGTTATGCGTGCGGGCAGAGATGCGCCGGAGTTGGGTGGCCATATTGCGAGCTTCGGTTCAGTCGCCACGCTCTTTGAAGTGGGTTTGACTTACTTTTTTAAAGGCGCTGATCATCCTTCAGGCGGTGATTTGGTCTTCTTTCAAGGTCACTCTTCTCCGGGTCTTTATGCGCGTGCTTTTTTAGAAGGTCGTCTGAGCGAAGATCAGCTCAAAGCTTTCCGACAAGAAATTACCCATAAAAATGGCTTGTCTTCTTATCCTCATCCTTGGTTAATGCCTGATTTTTGGCAACTGCCTACGGTGTCTATGGGCTTGGGTCCTTTGATGGGCATCTATCAAGCGCATTATTTACGCTATTTGAACAACCGTGGTTTAACCCAAAGCCCTGATCGCAAAGTGTGGGTTTTCTGTGGTGATGGTGAAATGAGCGAGCCTGAATCCTTGGGTGCGCTGAATCTAGCGGGCCGCGAGCAACTCGATAATTTAATTTTTGTGATCAATTGTAATCTGCAGCGCTTAGATGGACCTGTGTGGGGCAATGGCCAAATCATCCAGGAATTTGAAGGCGTATTCCGCGGTGCCGGTTGGAATGTCATTAAGGTGATTTGGGGCGGTGGTTGGGACGAATTATTTGAACGAGATAGCCAGGGCTTATTGCGTCAACGTATGTCTGAATTAGTGGATGGCGAATTTCAAAATTATAATGCCAAAGACGGCGCTTATTTGCGTGAACACTTCTTCGGTAAGTACGCTGAATTAAAAGCAATGGTGGCCGATTTAAGCGACCTTCAACTGAAGGCTTTATTAACGGGTGGTCATGATCCTCGTAAAGTGTATGCCGCCTACCAAGCCGCCATCGATCATAAAGGCAAGCCCACTGTCATTTTAGCTAAAACCGTTAAAGGTTTTGGTATGGGTGTCGCCGGTGAAGGCATGAATGTTACGCATCAAACTAAAAAAATGTCGGCCGAAGCTTTGTACAGTTTCCGTGAGCGTTTTAGTTTACCCGTCTCCGATCAGCACATTGAGAATCTCGATTTTTATAAGCCTGAAGAAAGCAGTCCTGAAATACGCTATCTGCACGAACAACGAAAAAAATTGGGCGGTTATCTACCTTCGCGAAGGGTTAAAGATTTGCCTTTGATAACGCCGGCTCTCAGTGCCTTTGCTTCGCAATTAGAAAGCACGGAAGAACGTGAGATTTCAACCACCATGGCTTTTGTACGCCTCTTGGGTATTTTATTAAAAGATAAAAATATTCATGAACGCGTTGTCCCCATCGTGGCGGATGAATCTCGTACCTTTGGTATGGAAGGTTTATTTAGACAATTGGGTATTTATTCCGTGTGTGAGCAAAAATACACGCCCGAAGATCGTAGCCAATTATTGTATTATCGCGAAAGCACTCAAGGCCAGCTTTTACAAGAAGGTATTAGCGAAGCGGGTGCTATGTCGAGCTGGATTGCCGCTGCAGTTTCCTATGCTACGAATGATTTACCGATGATTCCTTTTTATATTTATTATTCCATGTTTGGCTACCAACGTTTCGGTGATCTCTGTTGGGCTGCAGGGGATATGCGTGCTCGTGGATTTATTTTAGGTGGAACAGCCGGGCGCACCACACTCGCGGGTGAAGGCTTGCAGCATCAAGACGGCCATAATCTTTTGATGTTTAGCTTTGTGCCGAATTGCGTGACCTATGACCCCACTTTCGCTTATGAATTGGCTGTTATTATGCAGGACGGTTTGCGCCGCATGTTTGCAAATCAAGAAGATGTGTATTACTACATTACCTTAATGAATGAAAACTACACGCATCCTGCGATGCCTTTAGGTGCGGAAGAAGGCATCATTAAGGGCATGTATCTTTTAAAAGAAACCAAAGCGCAGGATCGACCTAAAGTTCAATTATTGGGTGGCGGTACGATTTTACGTGAAGTGATTAAAGCCGCTGAAATTCTAGAAGAGCATTATCAAGTGGTCTCTGATATTTGGGGCGTCACAAGCTTTAATGAATTAAGGCGTGATATTCGTTCTACGCGTCGACACAATCGTTTGCATCCTGATTCAGCAGCTCGTAAGAGTCATGTGAAACAATGCATGGAAGGTCGTGAAGGACCCGTGATTGCCGCTACCGATTATATTCAGCTGTATGGTGAGCAAATCCGCAGCGATATTAAAGCGCGATATTATGTCTTAGGTACCGATGGTTTTGGTCGCAGTGATACGCGTGCTGCCTTGCGTGAATTCTTTGAAGTAGATGCGCGCTCCATTGCTTATACGGCCTTAAAAGCCTTATATAAAGAAGAGAAAATAAGTTTAGAATTGTTATTAAAAGCTAAGCAACATTTAGATATTGATTCAGAGAAGCCTGATCCAGTCACTGTTTAATATAGGGCTGAGCTTTCGTAGAGACGATTCACGAATCGTCTCTTTTCTCCTTAAAGGAGAAAAGAGGCCGTAAAGCGGTCTCAAGATCTCTGGAAATGTTTATGCTGCTGCGAGGCATCCGGGAGGAGACGATTCGTGAATCGTCTCTACGGGATTGCGGTATAGTTAAGAAAAGGCGATTTGTCGGATTAATAGGAAGAGGAACAACACAGTGTCAGAAAAAATCCAAAGCATAACAGTACCCGACATAGGCGGTGCCAAAGATGTTGACGTCATTGAACTCTTAGTTCAAGTAGGCGATCGCGTCGAAATTGAAACACCCTTACTGACCTTAGAAGGCGATAAAGCCACGATGGAAATTCCATCACCGCAAGCAGGTGTCGTTAAGCAAATCCAAGTGAAAGTGGGTGATAAGGTTTCCGAAGGCAGCGTTATCCTAGAATTAGAAGTGACTGGGGCTGGAGCTGATGTTCCAGCCAAAGCAGCTGCTGCACCCTCAATAGCACAATCAGCTCCAGCTGCATCTACACCAGCACCTTCCTTAAGCGCGTCAGCGCTTAAGTCAGATGATATCTTTGCAAGCCCAGGCGTGCGTCGTTTGGCGCGTGAATTCGAATTAGATTTAAAACAAATTCGCCCCACAGGACCTAAGGGTCGCATTACGCGTGATGATGTTAAAGAATACGTAAAATCCCGTTTAAAGAGCGGTGGTTTAGGTTTAAATCTAGCGGCCGCGCCTGAAATTGATTTCAGTAAATTTGGTCCTATCGAAAGCAAAGCTTTATCTAAAATTAAAAAATTATCCGGCGCTAATTTGTCGCGTAATTGGATAACGATTCCACACGTCACACAATTTGACGAGGCGGATATCACGGAAATGGAAGCGTATCGACAAGCTCATAAAGATGTGATGGCAGCCAAGGGTGTTAAATTAACACCACTCGTATTTATTATGAAAGCGGTGGTGGAAGCTTTAAAACAATATCCTTTATTTAATTCATCCTTAGATGCGAGTGGTGAAAACCTCATTATGAAGCACTATTTCCATTTAGGTGTGGCGGTTGAAACGCCCAATGGTTTAATGGTGCCTGTTATTCGTGATGTTGATAAAAAATCCACCGAAGAATTGGCCAATGAGCTAGCCGCTATCAGTAAAAAAGCGCGCGAAAAAGGTTTATCAATGCCCGAAATGCAGGGCAGCTGCTTTACCATCACCAGCTTAGGCGGCATCGGTGGCACTGCTTTCACGCCGATTATTAACGCGCCCGATGTCGCTATTTTAGGTGTATCAAAATCTCAAATGAAACCCGTCTATCAAAAAGACGGTAATTTCCTACCACGATTAATGTTGCCGCTCAGTTTATCCTACGATCATCGCGTGATTGATGGATCAGATGCTGCACGTTTTGTCGTATATTTGAGCGATTGTTTATCAAAACCGGCGTAGGTTGCGCTGAGTCTTCGAAGCCCAACAACCTTTATGTTTTTATAATTTAAGAAGAGAGGAAAAGAACCATGTCCAACAAACAACTGCAAACCGAAGTCGTCGTTATCGGCAGTGGCCCTGGCGGCTATGCAGCTGCGTTTCGCGCCGCTGATTTGGGTAAAAAAGTAATACTCGTTGAGCGCTATGACAGCATCGGCGGTGTTTGCTTGAATGTGGGTTGCATTCCTTCTAAAGCTTTATTGCACGCCGCTAAAATTATCGACGATGCGGATGATATGGCCAACTTTGGTATTCAATTCGCCAAGCCTCAAGTGGATGTTTCCAAAATCAAAGCGTGGAAAGATGGTATCGTAACTCGCTTAACCGGCGGTTTAAAAGCCCTAGCCAAACAACGTAAAGTAGACATCGTAACCGGTGTTGCAGAATTCATCAGCGATAAGCAAATCCTTGTTAAAGGCAAAGAAGAAACCGTTATCCAATTTGAACAAGCGGTAATTGCTACCGGTTCTTCTCCTGTGAAATTACCGTTTATCCCTGAAGATTCTCGCATATTTGATTCCACAGGCGCTTTGCAATTAGAGCATGTTAAAGGTGATATGTTGATTATTGGTGGCGGCATCATCGGGCTCGAAATGGCGACGGTTTATAATGCCTTAGGCGCAAAGATTCATGTCGTTGAAATGATGGATCAACTGATTCCAGGCGCGGATCGCGACATCGTGCAACCTTTGCATAAACGCGTCGAAAAACATTATGCAAAAATCATGCTGCAAACGAGTGTAACAGCGGTTGAAGCTAAGAAAGACGGCTTGTATGTTTCATTCAAAGGCGAACAAGCGCCTGCCACGCCACAACGTTATGATTCTATTTTAGTCGCTGTAGGGCGTCGTCCTAACAGCGCGAATCTAGGTTTAGACAAAGCCAAAGTTCAAGTGAGCGATCGTGGGTTTATCACAGTTGATAAGCAAATGCGCACGAATATTTCGAATATTTACGCGATTGGTGACATAGTAGGCAACCCTATGTTAGCGCACAAAGCGACGGCAGAAGGTCGATTAGCCGCTGAAGTTATTGCCGGTAAAAAACACTTTTTCGATGCGAAATGCATTCCTTCAGTCGCCTACACCGATCCTGAAATTGCGTGGGTCGGCCTCACTGAAACAGAAGCCAAGAAACAAGGTGTTAATTACGGCAAAGCGGTATTTCCATGGCTTGCCTCAGGTCGCGCGCTCAGCATGAATCGTACCGAAGGCCTCACTAAATTAATCTTCGATAACGACTCCCACCGAATCTTAGGTGCCGGTATCGTCGGTGTCAGCGCCGGTGATTTAATTGGTGAATTGGGTCTCGCCATCGAAATGGGCTGTGATGTGGAAGACATCGCGCTCACCATTCACGCGCATCCAACCTTATCTGAAACCGTGATGATGGCCGCCGAAATTTTTGAAGGCACAATCACAGACTTGTACATGCCTAAGAAGAAATAAACGACATCTGCCGTAGGGGCGACCGAGAGGGTCGCCCCTACGGGCATTTGTATGCCGCGTCTATGCGCAAATGGCCTTAATATTTTATTAAGAATTCCCTAGCAACACCCGAGCCCCACACCAAATTTCCACTCGCTTCACCCCATTCTTTTTAAGCAGTCGTGCGAATTCATGGGCGGTTTGTCCTGTGGTCATCACATCATCAATAATCGCCACGGATTCGAAAGGAATTTTTCTGTTCAAGCGAAAAGCATTGCGTACATTATTTTTCCGAGCTTGGACTTTCAATCCGGATTGCGCTTCGGTTGCTTTGAATCGTAGACAGTCGTTGTAATTTAGGGGAATGTGTAACTGTTTCGCGAGTGAGCGAGCGATGCAAAGCGCCTGATTATAACCGCGCTCTCTCAGTCGATGTGTATGCAGGGGAACGGGTATTAAACATTCTGGTAATTCATCAGAGGATAACGCCTTAATTTTATCTGCCAACAGTCTTGCCAGTAATTCACCATAAACCAACTGCTGGTTGAATTTAAGTTGAGTAATAAAATGATTCACAGGTTCTTTATATTCAAACAAGGCAATCGTGTGATCAAAGGCAGGTGGCTTTTCTAAGCAAGAGCCGCAGTAATCTACTGCAGTGTTTTTAAGTGGAATAGCACAAATTTGGCAGTGATGAACCCTAAGATAAGGCAATTCCTGCGTGCAGATTTTGCAGAGTAAATCCTCGTTGATTTCAGATTTTTTGCAGAGCAAGCAGTATCGTGGGAATATAATATTAAATAGGGTTCTCATTATTGAATTAAAATACGTCCAGATGTTTTTTTCAATACGGTATTTTTTACGGTAAAGTATTCGCTCTTGTTTTCAACTATCATCTTAATCTTGATTAATAAAATAGGTGTGAATTGAATGCAAGAAATAGAGATACATCATCCGCACGATGGCATAGTGAAATATTGCTTGGGGAATATGGCTTTAGCAAAAGACTTTTTAGAGGCTCATGTGCCTGAGTCAATTAAAAAACTTTGTGATTTTGAAACTTTGAATATTGAACCTTCTTCTTTTGTGAGTACGAAGCTCGCTCAAAAATCTTCTGATATATTATATTCTTTAGAGATTGATGGAGAGAAGGGTTATATCTATTGTTTGGTCGAGCATCAGAGTGAGGCCATTGATTTAATGCCCTTCAGAATGTTGGACTATCAGGTTTCCATCATCAAGCGTCATCTTGATCAAGGTGACAAAAAGCTACCTATAGTCGTTCCCCTCTTACTCTATCATGGGAAAAGGAGTCCCTATCCGTACTCCATAAAAGTAAAAGACTGCTTCATTCAGCCCGAATTAGTGCCTGAAACCTTATTTAGGCAGCTCTGTCTTATTGATCTTACTGTTATGGATGAGACGGAGATTATGAGGCATAAAAGAGCCGCCTTGCTTGAGATGGTTAATAAGCATATTTATGCGGCCAATATACTTGAGCACATAGAGTCCATTAAGCTGGTATTAGATCTTGTTAAGCAATATCCAGAGCTTCAAGTTTCCATAGGGCCTGTGATATATTATCTCTACCATGTAGCCAATATTCCAGAAGACACAGATCTGGCCGAGGCCTTAGCTCAAACCCCAAATTTTTATCAGGAGAATGCCATGACAACAGCTGAGAGATTGATTCAAAGAGGACTGCAGCAAGGATTAGAACAAGGACTAGAACAAGGACTGGAACAAGGAATAGAAAAAGGAATAGAACAAGGCCAGCACGAAGCCCAACTAGAAATCGCCCGTAAATTATTAGCCTCTGGAATGAGTCAAAGCCAAATTAAGGATATTACTGGCATAGAATTAACTGAGTGCCATTAATCTGATTTGGAATATTTATGCCCTCTACAGCCCCCTTTATCGTCCTTAAGTTCGGCGGAACCAGCGTCTCTAAAAAAGAATATTGGCTCACGATTGCTGAAGCCGCTCGCCAACGTTTGGCTGAAGGTTTTCAGCCACTGATTGTTTGCTCGGCCTTGTCGGGTATTTCAGATCGTCTGCATCATTTAATTACGGAAGCGGTTTTGGATGGTTCTCAAGAAACCGCATTAGACGTTATTAAAGAGCGACACACTGAATTTGCTAAAGAATTGGGTGTTGATGAAAATGTGCTGCAGGAAGAATTCCATCAGTTGACTCAAATTGCCCAAGGGGTTGCGCTCACTCAAGAAGTAACGCCCAGCATTCAAGCTCAAGTCATGGCCTTTGGGGAATTGTTTTCAACGCGTTTGGGCGCGGCTTTTCTTAAGCAGCAGGCTTTGGATGTGGCTTGGCAAGATGTAAGAGCCTGGTTACAAAGCGTCGATAATCCCAGTTCCACGGAAGCGCAAAATCTTTTATCGGCTGTGTGTGATTATCAAACTGAAGCTGAATTGATTCAGAAAATTAGAGCCACTCCCGCCAAGCTAATTATTACACAGGGTTTTATTGCAAGAGATGTAGAAGGTCGTACCGTATTACTAGGCCGTGGCGGTTCAGATACTTCTGCCGCTTATCTTGCCGCTAAAATAGGCGCACAAGCCTGTGAGATTTGGACAGATGTGCCCGGCATTTACACCAGCAATCCGCGTTGGGTGCCCGCGGCTCGAATGATTAAACGTTTGAGTTTCGACGAGGCGCGTGAAATTGCCTTGGCTGGCGCTAAAGTATTGCATCCTTATTGTATTGATCCTTTACGTGCGCATAATATTCCACTTTACATACGTTGCACTCCCAATCCTGAATGGGAAGGAACTGTTATTACTCAAGATGCCTCTGATCTGGATTCTACTGTTAAAGCCATTTCCATGAAACGTGCCATTAAATTAATTTCCATGGAAACCACGGATATGTGGCGCAAAGTGGGCTTTTTGGCGGATGTGTTCGCCTGCTTTAAAAAGCACGGGATTTCCGTGGATTTAATTGCAACCGCCGAAAACAATGTTACGGTTTCTTTGGATACAGTGTCGAATGTCCTGAACAATAATAGCCTCGCCCATTTACTCAGTGATTTACAATTTTATTGTGAAGCCAAATTAATTAATGACTGTGCTGTGATTAGTTTAGTGGGTCGACACATTCGCGCTATTTTGCATCAATTAGCACCTATGTTTTCTTTGTTTGAAGAACAAAATATTTATTTGTTAACCCAGGCTACGACCGATATTAATCTAACCTTTGTGGTGGATGAGGCTCAAGGTGAGCGCCTATTGCGAGAAATGCATGCTTATTTGTTCGAGCAAAGTGTTAATACAAAAAACTTAGGTGATAGCTGGCAAAAGAATTTTCCAGAAATCAGTTACCACAATGAATGGTGGGCTAAGGCACAAGCGCAATTATTATCACTTACCAAAGAAGGCCCGGTTTACGTCTATGATAAAGCAAGCCTCATCCAAGCCGTTGATCGAGTAAAAGGATTAGAGGCCATTAACCGAATTTTTTATGCGGTTAAAGCCAATGATAATACTGAAATCCTAAAATGTTTTTATGAGCAGAATTTAGGTTTTGAATGTGTTTCCTTGGGAGAGCTTAAATTTATTCAAGCATTATTCCCAAGCATAGATCCAAAACGAATTTTATTTACGCCGAATTTTGCAGCGCGAGAAGAATATGAGGCGGCTTTGGCGGCAGAAGTGTTTGTTAATTTAGATAATCTACATCCCTTAGAGCACTGGCCTGAACTGTTTAAAGGACGCGACGTTTTAATTCGTTTGGATCTGGGAGTAGGGCGAGGACATCATCACTTTGTGAAAACGGCGGGTAAACAATCTAAATTTGGTATTGCCATTTCCGAGCTTTCTCGCTTACACGCCTTAATAGCCGAACACGAAGTGCAGGTTGTGGGTTTGCATTCACACGCAGGCAGTGGCGTGAGTGAAGTTAAAAATTGGGTTGAAACAGCCAGCGCTTTAGCCTCGCTTGCCGAGCAGTTTCCGAAAGTTAAATATTTAGATATAGGGGGTGGTTTGGGTGTGCCTGAAAAGCCCGCTGATAAATCCTTGGATATGAGTGCTTTAAATTTAGCGCTAGAGGCAATTAAAATTGACTATCCCCAATTTGAATTTTGGTTAGAGCCTGGACGTTATTTGGTGGCGGAGTCGGGCGTATTGTTGGCTAGAGTCACGCAATTAAAGGCTAAAGAAGAGATGGTCTATATCGGTCTTGAAACCGGAATGAATTCTTTGATTCGACCGATGCTGTATGGTGCCTATCATGAAATCGTTAATTTAACGCGTTTGAATGAAGCACGCACGGAACTCGCGACTATCGTAGGCCCCGTGTGTGAATCAACGGATGTCTTAGGCCATGCACGTTTGGTGGCGCCTACTCAAGAGGGTGATGTGATGTTGATTGCGACCGCTGGAGCTTATGGACATACCATGAGCTCCAGCTACAATCGGCGCGAGCCTGCGGCTGAGTATTTTTTAGTCTAAGAGCGCGTGGAAGAAGACTGAATTTGCCCTGGACTCTGGTTTGCTTGGCCTTGTTTGGCTGCAGGGGCCGTTTGTGGTTGCGGGGTTTGAAGGCCTTCTGCTCTTTGGGCTATGATAAGACGAAAGCTGGCTCCGGGGTTATTAGGGTCTGTATAGGCATCCTGGATCTTAGGAATTGGGGTTGCTTCGGTTTGAGCGGCATTCTCAACAGCAGCCACATAAGTGCGGGCACTGGGTCCTAGGATACTCGATATTACAGCACGCTGCTTCTGTTCTATCGCTTTAGGCGTCCATTTGCTAGCTTCTCTGAGTCTTTGACTAAGAGGGGGGTTTGCTTTTGCTACTGCCATAGGTGTGTGCTCCGTAGGACCAATTCTAATATTAAGGTGATTATGCCTCAAGACTTTCCCAAAGATCAAATTAAGTTCAATCGAAATCGCTCGGCTGCCACTTATAACGAGGCTGCGGTCCTGCAAACCGAGGTAGCCGACCGCCTGTTAGAGCGCCTAGACTATATGAAAATTGACCCCAAAGTGGTTTTAGACTTAGGGGCCGCTACAGGCTACAGTCTTCCTTTTCTTCAGCGACGCTTTCCCAAGGCTAAGGTTATTGGAGTGGATTTGTCCTGGGGTTTATTGAATCGCGTTCAGCAAAAGTGGTGGCGAAAAAAGTCCCTCAAAGTGTGTGCGGATAAAGAATTACTTCCGCTCGCGGCCAATTCCGTGGATTTAATTTATTCCAATTTAGATTTCTATGCCTTAAGTGATCCTACGTTGTGTTTGCAGGAAGCTAGAAGAGTTTTGAAACCAGGTGGACTTATACTGTTTACGACTTTCGGCCCCGATACTTTAAAAGAATTGCGACAGAGTTTTACAGATGCTTATCCACATGTGTTGGAATTTATGGATATGCACCACTGGGGTGATGCTATGTTGGCAACAGGCTGGCAAGATCCAGTTGTCGATATGGAATTCCTAACCCTGAGTTACTCAGACTTAAATCGTTTAATTAAAGATATTCGTGGGAGTGGCGCTAAAAATATTCACCCCGAACGTTTTCCCGCTCTGATGCCGCCTTCGCGTTGGAAGGCCATGCAAGAAAGTTATGCGAAATTTTGTTTCGAAAACGGTCAATTTCCTGCGACTTTTGAGCTTATTTATGGGCACGCTTGGAAAACTGAAGATAAATCTTCAGCTGGCTTGAATGATCAAGGTGAGGCTCTTATTCCAATTCAATCTATAAGGAGAAAATGATATGACCAGCATTTATGATATTCCTGTTAAAAACATTGAGGGTGAAGAAATAACGTTGCGGCAGTATCAAGGGAAAACAGTTTTAATTGTTAATGTAGCCAGTAAGTGCGGATTTACGAAACAATACGCCGGTTTAGAGAAACTGTATCAGGACTATAAAGATAAAGGCCTAGTGGTTTTAGGATTTCCGTGCAATCAATTTGGAGGCCAAGAACCGGGCGATGAAAATGCTATAAAAAACTTTTGTGAAACAAACTATCGGTTAAGCTTTCCTTTGTTTTCTAAAATCAATGTGAATGGTGAATTTGCGCATCCTCTTTATGTGTATTTAAAAGAACAGGCCAAAGGTATCTTAGGCAGTGAAGCAATTAAATGGAATTTTACGAAATTTTTGGTGAATAAAAACGGGGAAGTGATAAAACGTTTTGCGCCGGCGACGACGCCGGAGCAGATTGAATCTGAGATTAAGAAGATTTTGTGAGGTTTCGTAGAGACGTCTGATTTAAAATTGGCCGAATCGTCTCTACGGCAATTAACATTCCCTGTTTAACATATGCCGCATTAGCCCACTCAAATAAGAAGAGCCCATCTCCAACCGATCCAAAAGTTCAAAAGCCACATCATAATGCTTTCTAAATTCCAATTTCGCATTATCAAGCCCCATAATCTTAGGATAAGTACTTTTCTCTAAAGCTTGATCAGCGCCTTGTTGTTTTCCTAAAACAGCTGTGCTGCTTTCAATGTCTAAAATATCGTCTTGAATTTGAAAAGCTAGACCTAATTCAAAACCCAGTTGTCTTAAAGCTTCATTTGGATTTTGAGCGGCTATGGCTCCAAGCTCAATGCTGGCGCTAATTAAAGCGCCTGTTTTAAGCGAGTGAATGTTTTCAAGTTCCAAAAGTGAGAGATTTTTATTTTCAGCTTCAATATCGAGCATTTGCCCTGCGGCCATGCCTCGCGCTCCACCCGCATAACTTAATAGCTGAATCATTTTTAATTGCGTCTCTGCTTTTAAAAAAGGATTGGGCACACTTACAGTTTGAAAAGCCAATGCTTGCAAAGCATCGCCTGCGAGTATGGCAGTGGCTTCATCAAAAGCTTTGTGACAGGTCGGTTTTCCACGACGCAAATCATCATTGTCCATGGCGGGCAGATCATCGTGAATCAGCGAATAACAGTGGATGAATTCAACGGCAAGAGCCGCTGAATCAAGCGCTTCTAGGGGGGCGTTTAGGCTTAGGCCTGTTGCATACACTAAGAGTGGGCGCAGACGTTTGCCGCCATTCAATACACTGTAACGCATGGCCTCATTTAAACGAGCGGCACCCTTTTCGGAAGAAGCTAAATACTCGTTGAGTAGTCGTTGAATTCGCTCTAAATAAATAGCCTGAAAAGACTCAAAAGAATTATTCTGTGGATTCATTAGAATAAGGTTCTAAGTTTTGTTGTGCTGTTAGAATCTGCACGCGTTGTTCAGCATTTTTTAAAGCTTGTTGGCAATTACGAATTAAGGAGACACCTTGCTCAAATAATTGCAATGATTCTTCCAAAGGCAACTTTCCTGTTTCCATTTTCCCAACCAATTGCGTTAGCTGTTCTAAGGATTGTTCGAAATCAATGCTTTCAGTTTTAGTTTGTTTGACCATTAATGTAATTTCCCGCCGTTAGGCACTTTAGGGTCTATTGTCGCTAAACAAATAGCACCTTGTTCATCCGTAACGCCTACTAATAGAAATTCAGAAGTGAAACCTGCAATATTTTTAGTACCCAGATTCACGCAGCCCATGACTTGGCGGTCTACTAAAGATTCTGGTGTGTAATGCACGGTCACTTGAGCAGAAGTTTGTTTAATGCCGAGTTCAGGCCCAAAATCTACCCAAACTTTATAGGCGGGTTTTCGAGCACGTTCGAAAACTTCGGCTTTTACTACGGTGCCTGAGCGTAATTCTATTTTTTCAAAATCTTCGTAGTTGATGGTCATGGTTTTTCCTAGTGTATCGCCTATAATTGGGCAATTGTACAATCTTAAGGAGGAGGAAATCCATGATTAATTCAACGCCCGAATCTTATCGCCTACAAACTGAGCAAGCGGTGGTCCCTGTTTCGACTAAAGAGCGAGGCACGGCTTATATGGTTAATAAGGATATTTTCCCGGCTTTGGAGGGTGTGACTACTTATGTCTTGGAAGTCTGGGAAGAGGCCATGCGTTTGCCGCATTGGCACCCTAATGCCTCAGAATTAGGTTATGTGATCTCAGGGGCTATTGAGATCATTATTTGGCGCTCACCTGGAGAGACGGCCGTATTTACGGCTACGGCGGGTATGTGCTGGTTTATCCCTCAAAGTGCCTTGCATTCCCTTAATAATATCGGCGATAAACCCGCTGAGCTTTTGGTGGGTTTTAGTTCGGATCGTCCTCAAGATATGGATTTGCCAGTGGCTTTTAATGGCATTCCTGTTCCCATACGCGAGGCTTATACCAGTCCGCATTCTGAATTGAGTCAGTGGAGGGGAGCGAGTTCCAATCCCTTGCTGGGCAAATTTACGCCTCCCACTGAATTGCAACGAGTTGCCAGCGGAAGCCCTTATGCTTTTGATTTGGCTAAAGTTACGCCGCTATTAAATGAGGCCAGTTTGGGTTCAGTGATTTGGGGCGTGAAAAGCAATTGGTCTATTTTAGAGAATATTTCAATGCTACGGGCTCATTTGAAGCCTGGCGCCGCACGAGATGCGATTTGGTATCCGGATGCAGGTACTTTGTATGTGGTTTCACAAGGTGAGGGTGAATTTCATATTGTGGTCGCCGATCAGCCTGTAGTCCCCTTAAAGGTTAAGCGCAATGATTTTATTTTTGTGCCCATGGGTGTTTTACATACTTTCTTGAATACGTCAGCTAAGGATTTTGAGGTGATTGCTTTCTTTACGAAGGCTGATCCGCAACCTGAGGTGTCTTTGGCGGTGGCAACCAGTTTCTTCCCCAATTCTCTGCGCCAACAAGCCATGACAGAATATGGTCTTGAGCAGAAGGGTGGTGATCCTTTGAAGGGCTTGAAGTTGAGTGGCGTCAGTCCCTACTTATTAAAACTCAGTTAAAAAAAACCCGGCTAAGCCGGGATTTTTTATTCAGCTATTCCCGCTGAAAACAGCGGAAACTGCAGTTTTTTATTTATTTCTTCTTATCTTTTTTAGCGGCCCGCTTTTCTTTTAAAGACTTAGCAGCAGGCTTCTTAGCTTCTTTTTTCCGATCTTCAGTTTTCATGATTGCTCCTTAGCTAGGTTAATAAGACCGGGCTATGATAGCGGACAGTGACAAGATTTTCTAGTCTAATCATCCATGCGAATAGATTTTTTTCCTCTCAAAGATTTAATGTGGCCTTGTAGCTTTTTCTTAGTTAAACGTTCCTGTTAGCTTCTTTTTTCCGATCTTCAGTTTTCATGATTGCTCCTTAGCTAGGTTAATAAGACCGGGCTATGATAGCGGACAGTGACAAGATTTTCTAGTCTAATCATCCATGCGAATAGATTTTTTTCCTCTCAAAGATTTAATGTGGCCTTGTAGCTTTTTCTTAGTTAAACGTTCCTGCACAGAAGAATAAGAGGGCTTGGTTTTTTTACGTTTCTTTGGAACAAAACTCGCGGCTTTAATTAAGTCAACAAGGCGTTTGATAGCGTCGTGTTTGTTACGTTCCTGGGTGCGATATTGGGTTGCTTTAATGATGAGCTCGCCTTCCTGATTAATTTTATTATTGGCCACCACTTTAAGCCGGGCTTTGAGAGCTTCAGGCAGTGTTGAGTGCTCAACCTTAAAACGCAATTCCGCCGCAGTGGCCACTTTATTAACATTCTGCCCTCCAGGACCAGGGGAGCGAATAAAGCTGAAATCCAGCTCAGATTCAGGTAGGCTTATTTTTGAGTTGATTTTAATCATCGCGAGAGTGTGCCACAAATTGACAGCGAATACCTAAATTTTATGATTCAACCCCTTATTTTAGGCCATAAAAGCTTTCCCAATAACATCATACAGGGCCCCCTGGCTGGGATCAGTTGCGCGCCTTTTCGCGTGTTGGCAACGCGTTACAGTCAGCCGGCTTTTAGTTGCACCGAGATGATTTCTTGTAAAACATTAATTCATCAGTCGGAATACACGCAAAAACGTTTTATTACGAAATATCCTGAAGAAGGTCCTGTTTGTTTCCAATTATCCGCCAATAATTCACTTGAATTAGCAGAAGCCACGCGTCGTGTAGCAGATTATGGCGCCGATTTGATTGATTTGAATTGTGGTTGTCCGGTTAAAAAAATTCGCAGTAAAGGGGCGGGCTCCAGTTTGCTCACAGATCCCAGCAAGCTGTATCAATTAATTCGCGCCATGAAAGACAATACGACACTGCCCGTTTCGATTAAAATTCGAGTAGAAGGTCATAGTGATTATGTTTTCAATCAAGAGCTCGCAACCGTCGTCAGCGATGCCGGTGCTGATTTTCTAGTCGTACACGGACGTCATTGGACTGAGCACTATGAAACCCCGTGTAATTACGAACAAATTCAATTCTTCGTAGAAGCTTTGAAAATTCCCGTAATAGGTAATGGCGATATTGCTTGCATTAACTCTTTAAAGAAAATGTTAGCCACCGGTTGCGCCGGTGTCATGATAGGGCGCGCTGGTGTGGGGCAGCCTTGGTTGATTCAACAATTAATCAGTGAAATGTCGGGTAAAGAATTCGAGCCGCCTTCTTTGACGGAAAGAATAGCGATTTTTACCGAACATGTAACGCGCTTAGCCACCTTATTAGAAAGCGAAAAATTTGCTTTATTACAAGCTAGAAAATTCGCCAAATATTATCTACGCGACCTAAAAAAGAGTCCGAAATTTTGTGAGTTTGTGAATCAATGCCGAAATCTTGAAGAGCTTAAGGCGGTACCAGGTACAAAAACCTAAATTTGTACCTGGTACCTTTAGTGGAAAGTAAATTTTTTTGAATCGATGTTGTAGTTTTTCATGAACAATCGATAGTGTTTTGTGGCTAGATTTTCATCTTCTCCAAAAAAAGATAAAAATCGAGAAACTGTCAGCCAGCCGATATTATTTTTACCTAGGTAGGCATTATGACTGCACCACTTATATTCGGAAGGATCTTGAACTATATGTGCTTCGACAGGGTTGAGATGAATATACCTAACCAGAGCTAGAAAATAATCATTTTTTTCGACCAGATAGGCCTTATGCCTTCCTTGGAATAAATGCCCCTTTTGATCTAAGCGTTTGTTAAGCTGGATGGCATATTTTCTGGCAAAATCGCGAACAAACTTACCCAAAGGGATATCACCCACCTCCACTAATAAGTGAATATGGTTGGTCATAAAACAGAAGGCATGGATTTTGCATTCAAACTCCTTAACGGCCTCTTTCAATAAATGGCTCATATAAGCCTTATCGGATTCATCGAAAAAGATATCACGACCATTATTCCCTTTGAGAATAGTATGGTAAAAGGCCCCTGAATAATGTATTCGTTTAGCTCTTGGCATGGGCTTATTCTAAATAATCCATGTGAATTTTCTATACCGTATTTTTAGGTGCCAGGTACAAAAACACGAATTTGTACCCGGTACCTTTTGCTGTCGTAGGTACCAGGTACAAAAAGGCGAATTTGTACCTGGTACCTTTTGGTGTCTTAGGTGCCAGGTACAAAAAGGTGAATTTGTACCCGGTACCTTTTGCTGTCTTAGGTACCGGGTACAAAAAGACGGATTTGTACCTGGTACCTTTTGCTGTCTTAGGTACCGGGTACAAAAAGGCGGATTTGTACCCGGTACCTTTTGCTGTCGTAGGTACCAGGTACAAAAAGGCGAATTTGTACCTGGTACCTTTTGGTGTCTTAGGTACCAGGTACAAAAAGGTGAATTTGTACCTGGTACCTTTTGCTGTCTTAGGTACCGGGTACAAAAACACGAATTTGTACCTGGTACCTTTTTGTCCGGGCTAGCTTAAGTAGATCGACACGGATGCAGCAGCATAGCAATAGGGTTGATTTTCGTTATACTGTCTTGGATTTTTAATAAAGGAGTTTGTTCATGCAAAAAATAGGATTGCGTTTGGGATTGTGCTTAAGTGTTTCGGTTATGGCTTCCCTGCTCATGTTTAATACAGCTTTGGCTTGTACTGATATTTGTGTCAAAGCCACGGATGGGTCCACCATCATAGCGCGCAGTATGGAATTCAGTGTGGATATGAAAGCCAATTTGCGTACTTCTACCCAAGGCCGTGCTTTTAGTAGTATGGCGCCTGATGGCAAGCCGGGTATGTCTTGGAAAGCTAAATACGGTTATGTGTATTTAGATGCTTTTGAGGTGGACAAGGCTTTGGATGGGCTCAATGAGACAGGGCTTAGTATCGAGAATCTCTATATACCTGGATACGCTGACTATCAAAGCGTTCCCGCTGGACACGACAAAGAAGCTTTGCCCTATTTAGATTTTGCGGATTGGGTTTTAGGTAACTTTAAATCCGTCGATGAAGTGCGTGAAGCTTTGTCTAAAGTCTATGTGTTTGCGCAGCCCATCACTTTGCCAGGACATGGTAGTGTTATATTTCCCCTGCATTTTGCGATTCATGATGCTACGGGCAAAGCCATCGTTGTTGAATACATCAAAGGCCACTTGCAAATTCATGATTATATTGGCGTGATGACGAACTCACCGGATTATGCCTGGCATTTAGCCAATTTACGCAATTATTTGCATTTAGCGCCGGTGAATCCTCCTGCGCTTAAAGCCAATGGCATTGTGTATGAAGTCAGTGGCCAAGGTTTTGGTATGATTGGATTGCCCGGTGATGTGAGCCCTCCCTCACGTTTTGTGAAAATGGCAACCCTCTTGCATGTGGCCTTTCCTACTAATAATGCGAGTGATGCTTTGAATTTAGCGCAGCATATGATTAATAATGTGGATATTCCATTGGGATTGGTGCGTGAAGCTTCGAATGGCGAAGCTACGAATGAAACGACACAATGGGTGGTTTTCAAAGATCTTGGCAATAAGATTTTTTATTATAGAACCTATGGAGATTTAACGCTGCGCGCTGTGAGTTTGTCTAAACTTAATTTTGCACCAGGCGCTGTGCGTTTGAAGATGCCTGTTGCGCGTCCACAAACTGTAGATGATTTGACAGATCAGTTTTTGAAATCCTCGGTAAATTAGAGATTGCTTTCAGCAGTTCCCGCTGAAGACAGCGGGAGCTTTAAAACGTATAAGCCAAGCCCACCAAAGGCCCGTGCATATGCATTTGCCAAGAAAAAAGGTTTCTGCCGCTACCTGTTACATAATATTCATCTAAATAACGATAACCCAAATAAACACTGAGTGCTTTGAGTCTCTCTGGAGTAAAGCCAATTAAGCCTTGCACATTATAGCTGTAATCATTGCTGTCGGTGCCGCCCACATCAGCGGCTAAAACCACCGACCATCTTTGCGTGAATTGCCAATTCAATTTGCTGCCCAAGATAGGGTCTGTCCAGGTGTGATCATTAGAAACAGAAAGGCCGGGTGCCGTTAAGGTTAAATTATTGACGGTGGTTCTAAAGCCTAAATAAGGCGATAGTGTGATCTCGTTAAACTCACCTAAAGATTTATTAAGCCAATCATAACTCACGCCGCCAGTGAATAAGCCAAATTTAGTTTTTAAATTAGTTTGATAGTCGCCACTTTGATTGAGTACTGAATAAATCGCATTGAAAAACAAGCCAAACTTGTCTTTGTGAGCCTCAAGATAAATCATGCCCGCCCATTGTAATTGATCCCAAATATCACCAAAATTTTCGGACATTCTGGCTTTGGTTTTGCCAATTTGAACATTACCATCCATATTCAATGCCCACAGATAAGGGGCTACAGTAAATTGCCAATCGTCCGAAGTGTCGGGGGTTTCAGTTGTAGCCGCATACAGAGGGATGCTGGTGCCAAAAGCTGTGGCTAATACAGTCATTTTTAGTAGATGTTTGGAGCGTTTAAATTTCATCTTCATTCCTTGAAAGATTATACCCCTCACACCTCAAAGTGTGAGGGGTATGAAATTACATTTTATTTTCGACTTTCTTAGAGGCGTTCGTCATGGCGTTACCGCCGGCTGAAATATCTTGTCCCGCGCCTTGAACGGTATGACAACCTGCTAAGATGGCGGCGGCTATTGAAAGGGCCAGTAGTTTTTTGATAATGGACATAGTGTTCTCCTTGTTAATAATCCTAGATTCCGTAGAGTTTTCTCCCTACGGGGAAACAGTATATACCCATCGCCCCTGAAGATGCGAACTTAGAGCCCCATCTTACTTCGAATTTGGGGCTACAAACTCCTACGATAGAAAGTCACGCACCAGCTCAGCATAGGCCTCTGGCTCTTCAAATAAGGGGATATGGGCTCCTGACATTAAATGAAATTGAGCGTGCAGCCCATCCGCTAAGATTTTATTCTCTGAGGCGGGGGCCAGGATGTCTTCGATGCCGGCTAGCACTAGGGCGGGAACTTTAATGCTTTGAAACCATTCAAAAGAGTTGAACTCCAGTAGGGCTGCAATTTGATCTTTGTAGCCTTGGGTTGATTGAGGATAGGCTGCGCCTTCATTGAGCTGAATGATGCTTTCTATGTTTTCAGCTTTGCTTAAGAAAGCATTGGAGAAAATCCAAGGTGCTTTGGCTTCAACCTGGTCTTTAATGGGGGCGTTTTGTTCATTGAGTTTTAAATTGTGCGCTAAAGCCAGGCGAGCTTTGGGTTTAAATTGGATTAAGGAATGGCTGATGATCATTTTAGCCAGTCGTTCAGGATGCCTTGCGGCTAGGCTTTGAAGAATGGCTCCTCCCATGGAATGGCCTAAAACAAAGGCTCGCTCAATCTTTAGATGATTCATCAGAGCCAATACATCATTGGCCATAGTATCTATATTAAAAGGGCCTTGATAGTGTGTTCGGCCCACACCTCGATTATCAAATAAAATCAGTTGAAAATGTTTAGTGAGCGTTTCCTGAATGCGTAGCCATAGATTAAGATCACAGCTCAGTCCTGCAATTAAAATTAAAGGATAGCCTTTGCCATGTGTTTCATAATAAATTTCAGCTTTGTCAACGGGTAGCATGCTCATTTTTAAAACTCTCATTCAAATAAAGTGAGAAAGATATCACAGTTTAATTTGCTTTGTCGCTATTTTGAAAGCGCCTCTCAGCCCAATCTAAAGCATTATTTAACTGTTGTAGATTGACAGCAAAAGAATAGTGGCCATCTCGAGTATGTGCCTTTCCTATCTCATCTAATAAGACGAAATGAGCCTCGCCTGCCAGTGATTTTTTATCCATTTTAAATAGGGCCATTAGTTTTGCTTTGTCTTTGAAGGCTTGAGTTTTCAGAGGTAATTGATAGGCCTTCAGAAGCTCATCTAAGCTGCTTAAATCTTGTTCATTTAAAAAGCCGCATTCAACAGAGAGTTTGCTTTCAACTAAAAGCCCAATAGCTACAGCCTCGCCATGACTTATTTCATAATTTTCTAAACTTTCTATAGCATGTCCAATGGTGTGGCCATAATTGAGTAATTGTCGAAGACCCTGTTCTTTTTCATCTTGCTCAACTATGGCTTTCTTAATAAGGCAGCTCTCATAAATTAGCTTCATTAATAACTCAGGATTTTCACGTAAATTTTGGGCGGAATCTTCTAATAGTGAATAGAGTTTGGAGTTCGCAATCAAACTGTGTTTGATGACTTCCGTAATGCCGTTCGTCCATTCGCGAGGATTTAAGCTCTTCAGAGTCTCTATATCCATAAAAACAGCGGTGGGTTGATGAAAGCTTCCAATTAAATTTTTCCCATAAGGCGTGTTGACCCCTGTTTTCCCGCCGATACTGGCATCAACCATGGCCAATAAAGTGGTGGGCACATAAATACTGGAAATCCCTCGGCAATAAGTTGCGGCTAAAAATCCCGCTAAATCGCTTACGACTCCACCACCTACAGCGATCACGCAAGTATCGCGAGCATAGCCTTTGCTGAGCATGAGATCTTCTAGTTTTTGTTTGGTTTCACGTGTTTTATGGGCTTCACCTGCTGGAAAGCTGAATAGCTCTGCGGGGAGTTTTGCTTCTTCTAAGTATGTTTGTATTTCTTTGGCGAGTGTTTCACTTAAATGGCTGTCGCTAATAATAACGAGACGTTTATTTAAAGCGCGACAATAATCAAAAAATAAAGCGGTTTTTAATAAGCCACTGTCTAAATAAAGAGGGTAGGGTGGGTTTAGATTGATTTCAAGCTTCATAATTTTGCCACTCGATTCATTAATACAGCGTCGGCTAATACTAAAGCACACATAGCTTCAACAATGGGGACGGCCCGAATAGCTACACAAGGATCATGGCGTGAGCCCTCGGGTAATTTGAAGCTAGTGGCCTCGCCCTCTAAATTAACACTGGCCTGTGGTTTTTGAATGCTGGAAGTGGGTTTAAAAGCCACGCGCCCATAGAGCGGCATGCCAGTTGAAATACCGCCTAAAGTTCCACCCGCATGATTCGTGCTTGTCTCGATTTTAGAAGCTGTTTGAGTAAATGAATCGTTGTGTGTGGAGCCTGTCATAGCGCTTGCAGCAAAGCCCTCTCCTATTTCAAAGGCTTTGCTTGCAGGTAGGCTTAGCATCGCTTTGGCAAGATTGGCTTCCAATTTTTCATAGACAGGGTCACCTAAGCCTACAGGAAGACCCATGGCCACAAAGCTTACAATACCGCCTAGAGAATCTCCTTCTTCTTTGGCTTGAGTGATTTTTTGCATCATAAGCTTAGCTACAGTAGGGTCTGGACAGAAAACAGGATTTGAGTAGGTATTTTCTTTCAGTTGTGTCAAATCGATTTCAGTGCTGTTCATTTGCACATCAGACACAGCACTTAAATACGCACAGACTTGAATTGAAAAATGCGCCAGTAATTTTTTAGCAACGGCGGCGGCTGCAACACGACACGCCGTTTCGCGAGCTGAAGCACGACCACCGCCGCGATGATCAAAAACCCCATATTTTTCCAAATAAGTAAAATTAGCATGACCTGGCCTTAATATATTTTTAATGCTTTCGTATTTGCTAGAGTCTGCATCTTTATTGAAAATAATAATGGAAATGGGAGCGCCCGTAGTCTTTCCTTCAAAAACACCCGAATAAATAGCAGCTAGATCTTCTTCCTGACGTGGGGTGGTATAACTATTCCTGCCGGGTGCGCGAAGGCTTAGTTCTCGATTGATATCCTCTTCAGTAATTTCTAAACCCGCGGGGCAGCCATCAATAACAACGCCAATGGCTTTTCCGTGTGATTCACCCCAGGTGGTGATTTTGAAAATAGTACCAAATGAATTAGTCGCCATGGTGTGCTCCAATGATTTCGTTAACGATGCTTTCAATAGATTTGTGTTCTGTTTGGAAAGTGGAATCTGCTGTGTGTTGATAAATTTTAGTTCTTTCTTCGTATAAGCTAGTCAATTCTTCTTCTGAATCAACATAGGCAGGCAGTGCTTCTTGTTTAATTCTCGAGTAGCATGCGTCAAATGAAAGCTCTAGATAGATTAAAGTTCCTATCTTTTTTAAACAGTCAATATTGTTTTGATTCAATACAGCTCCACCGCCTGTTGCAATGATGCTATTTTTTATTGGACTAAGCTTTGCGATAGCCTCTTCCTCCAAATTTCGAAACTTGGCTTCACCTAGGGCTCTATAAATATCGGATATTTTAAGCTCTTTCTCGGAATCTAAATAATGCTGTTCTTGGATTAGTTGATCGGTATCAATGAAATTTTTTCCAAGCTTAGAGGCTAAAAGCTTCCCCACAGAGCTTTTACCAGAACCTTTGAATCCAATTAATATAATATTCATAGTGCTAGTATTGTCTCAATAAAGCCTGGATACGTTTTAGCCACACAGTCTGTATCGTTGACCCGCGTTTCTCCCGTTGCGCCCAAGGCCGCGACAGAAAGCGCTAGAGCAATGCGATGATCTTTGTGACTATCGACATGAGTGCCCTTCAAGGGAGAATTTTGGATAATGAGTCCATCCTCAACTTCGCTTATTATGGCGCCCATTTTTGTTAATTCCAGCGTAATAGCGCTTAAGCGATCCGATTCTTTTTTACGTGCAATGGCGGCATTAGTAATGCGAGTTTCGCCACTGGCAAAGCAAGCTAAAACAGCCAGTATGGGAACAGCATCTATAAAATCATTAGCATCAATGCTCATGCCTTTTAAAGTCGGCGATTTTTTTACGATGATAAAGTTATCGCCTATTTCAAAGCGCGCCCCCATTTTCTCCAAAAGAGGAATGATAGCCTTATCACCTTGTACGTCTTTCATATCGATAAGATTCAACTTCAATTCTGATTGTGTGATGAGGGCTGCCACTAAAGGAAAGGCCGCTGAGCTAAAATCACCGGGTACCGTGTATTCAAATCCAGGATAATGAGCACGACCTGCCACTTGATATTCACTGTAGCCCTTTCTGTGGTATTGAATCCTCAAGCGATCAAACCAGCTAAACGTTAAATCAATCCAAGGTTTTTCACCTGGATTTTCAACGAAAATTTTACTTTCACTCTCTGCAAAAGCACAGGCAATTAATAGGGCTGAAACAGGTTGTGAGTCTTCTCCTGCTAAAGTGGTGGTGCCAGGCACCAAAGGGCCCTTAATAATAATCGGGGCATGTCCATCATTTTTGGTGGAAATGGCTGAGACTTTAAGTTGATTGAGTCCATCCAGTAGCGGCTGCATGGGGCGATTGCTTCGAATGGATTGATCGCCTGTTAATACCGTTGTGCCGTTGGTGAGTGCACTCACTGCGGCAATAAAGCGCAACACCAAGCCTGAGTTGCCTACATCAATAATGTCGTCGGGTGTGTGTGGTTTTCCTGCTGTGCCTATTAGGATAATTGATTCATCTTCAATGGTAATTTTTGCACCCAACAATTCACAGGCTTTAATCATGGCATGGGTGTCAGGTGAAGCTAGGTAATTGTGAATAATGCTTTTGCCTGTAGCTAAGCTTGCAAACAGTATAGCGCGTAGGGTGTGTGATTTGGAGGCTGGTATTCTTAGTGTGCCTTTTAATTTGGAAGTGGGATTTATGGTGTAATGCATTGTTTTCTCTCGTAGGGGCGACCCTCGCGGTCGCCCTTCTTGATTGAACAAAAATCGTGTTACAGGATAGAAGGGCGACCGCGAGGGTCGCCCCTACGCCGAATCACACGCCTCTTTAATAACACGAATTTTCTTCATCATCTCGTCAAAACATTCCAATGAAATGGTTTGATTGGCATCAGAATAAGATTTATCTGGATTCGGATGCACTTCTATCATCAGGCCATCAGCACCCGCTGCAACCGCTGCATAAGCCATGGGTGGAACCATTTTTCGTATGCCGGTTCCGTGGCTTGGATCTACTATGATCGGCAAATGACTGAGTTCGTGTAAAATAGCGACGGCTGCAATATCCAAGGTGTTGCGAGTATAGGTTTCGAAAGTGCGAATGCCTCGCTCACACAGAATGACATGTGGGTTTCCTGTTTGTAAGATATATTCGGCGGCCATTAAAAAGTCCATATAGGTCGCAGACAGACCGCGCTTTAATAAGACAGGCTTCCCTGTTTTTCCAACTTGTTTCAGTAAACTGAAATTCTGCATATTGCGCGCACCAATTTGTAAAATGTCGACATGCTCGGCGATTAAGTCTAATTCATAAGGATCCATTACTTCAGAAACACTGACTAAATTAAAGTGATCAGCGGCTTTCTTCATGTGTAGAAGACCCTCTTTACCCAGGCCTTGGAAATCATAGGGAGAGCTGCGTGGTTTGAAGGCGCCTCCACGTAGAATGTGAGCGCCTGCTTTTGAAATGGATTCTGCGATTTGAAACATCTGTTCTTCAGATTCAATCGAGCAAGGTCCTGCCATCACGGTCAAGCTGCCGTCGCCAATCTTGCAATTTTTAAGCTGAACTACTGTATTCTTTTTTTTAAATTCACGTCCAGCTAATTTAAATTTCTGTGTGAAGGGAAGCACTTTTTCAACCTGTGGCAACACGGAGAATTGTTTGTAGTCAATGCGAGTATCATCACCATTTACCACAGCAATTTGAAATTGTTCATTTTCTTGAGTCAAGATGCCTTGAAGATTCATCCATTGCAGCCGAGCTACTAATTCATTAGCCTCTTCTGGCAAGGTATTTTTTTTAAGTATGAGTCTCATTTTTCCACCTTTCTCAATGAGGGCTAGAGCCGCCTCAAGACTGCGCTGATAGCCCCTAGCACCCGCGCAAGATAGGCTACATAGGCTTTGGTATTTGTAAAGTTATATTTTTAAAGCAAAGGCACTAAGATTGAATCTTATTCAATCTTAGTGCATGATACTTATGGTTTTTAAACGGATTTTCAAGGAAACTCAATGCCTCTATTTGCTCACGCCAAAAAACTATTTAAATCGGTATTTCTCTTATCACTGTTTTTAGCCAACCTTGCGTTGGCTAATGCCCAACCCATCAAGGTTGTTGTAATCGCTAATAAAGCGACTCTAAATATGGAGCAATTATCCATACAGCTTTGGGATAAGGTCGCTAATCAATTGCACTATAATTATATAATGGCGCTCGTTCCTGATGAAAAGGCAGGCCTTGATCTTTTGCTTCAACATAAGGCCGATGTGCTCTTGGGATTATCAGCGCAGTATCAACCTATGCCTGGTATCAGCTATATAAATTCTTATTTGGACGATGCTGTTGTTATGGTGACTGCAGATAGGCAGCTCAGTACCTGGGAAATTATAGTGCCCTATTTGAAAGTGGGTTTCAGCTCGGCCTTTGCCTTGATTATGTTATTAACCTTTGGTATTGGCATGCTGGTATGGTTGGTTGAACGTAAAGGAAACCCTGATCAATTTCCTACGGATTTTTGGAAAGGTGCTGGCAGTGGATTTTGGTTTTCGCTGACCACCATGACAACCCTGGGTTATGGTGACAAAGTGCCTCGCACTTTATTGGGGCGCGTTGTAACAGGTATATGGATGTTTACGATGTTTGTTGCAGCCTCTTCCTTCACAGTGCTTTTAACCGCTGAATTGGCCAGTGCAAAATTATCGCAAAAAAATACCATACATTCAGTAGAGCAGTTAAAAGGTAAGTTGGTGGCCTATGGGCAATATAATGCTCAAACACAGCGCTTAGCGCAAAGTTTCACGGACAGGCCTGTGCAGTTTCAAGATATTAAGCATGTTCTGGATGCTTTAGAGGCTAATAAAGTCACGGCGGCGCTTGTTACAGCGATCACCCTACATTGCTATTTTAAAGACCATACAGAAGCCCCCACCTTCAATACAAACTATGAGATAAATTTAGGAAGCTATGCTTTCGCCGTGCCTCAGCATTCACCGCTAGCCTCTGATATCAGTCAGGTCCTTTATTTTATGCAGCAACATGGTCAGATTAAAGTTTTAGAAAATACCTGTGGGTCTTAAGTCAGTCTAAATGAGATCAATTCTAGCAGACGCTATGGATCTATAACTATGTCAACACAAGCTGAATTTATCAAACCAATCCAGATATTTGATTTAGATGGGACGTTAACAATAGAATTTGACCCTAACGAAGGAGATCAAACAGGGGGAAATCTAGATACTTATAATTATTGGCATAGGATCACAAGAAAGCTTGCGCGCGACCCGGATGCATTTGATGCCCGAGAAAAATCTTGGTTAGAGCTGGTGATGACTACCAAAGGCATCGATATGATCGCATCTTTAATAGAGAGGACAAAATCTGAAATAGCGATGTTTGATGAGCAGGATAAAAATGATGAGGCAATACGAAGGCAAGCCGCGCTGATAACGCGGGATTTTTTGGATAGGGGTATTGTGGAGTTAGATGCCATCCGATATTTGGAGTATCAATTACGCGAAGGTGTTAGCTGTGCCATTTCCACCGGAGGTGATGAAAGTGGAGCGGCCGGATTTGTAGATGGGCTTGTTGACGGCGGGCTCTTAACTAAAGATTTGGCAGATAAAATTTATGTTAGTGGCACAAGAATAAATTGGAATGAAATGACGGTAGAGCACTTGAATGTTGGCCCGCTAAAATTACAAGGATTGGAGCTAGCCTTTCAGCAGCCAATTGATGATATACAAAAGAGAACGCAAGCTGTTTTTGGCAATGACCCGGAACACGGTGACCGCGCTCTATTAGATAATTTTTGTCAGTATAGTTTTGTTAAGAAAACCATAAAAAATGAGGCAGCGATTTTGCCGCCTAACTGTGTGTTTTTTTCGAATTGGGCTGAAGTTTATGATTACAGGAGTAGAATACCTGAGTTACATGCCCATTCTAAACAATCAAACGCTAACGATTTCTGACGATCATGGGTAGGCTTTCACCGGGTCGCAAGGTTAGACGAGAGATGGCTTCAACCTGGGTGCCTGGCACCAATTCAAATGTATAGCGTTGTGCGAGCATGGCTAAAGTTAAAGTTGCTTCAGTTAATCCATAGGCGCGTCCTGCGCAAACACGAGGTCCTACGCTAAAGGGTATATAGGCGAATTTTTCTATGGGTTTGGCATCCGGCAAAAAGCGTTCTGGATTAAAATGATCGGGTTTATCCCAATATTTTTGATGACGATGTAGCAACCAGGGAACGACACAAATCAGTGAGCCTTTAGCTACAAAGCGACGGCGAATAGAAGTATCTTCCATGGCTTCGCGGGTTAGTATGGGCACAGGAGGGTAAAGCCGCAGTGTTTCGTCAATAACGGCGCGTGTGTAAATCAATTGGGGGAGATCTTCCAGTGTTGGGATGCGTCCCTCTAATACCCTATCAATTTCAGCGTGCATGCGTGCTTCAACTTCAGGTGATTGCGATAATAGATACCAGACCCAGGCTAGACAATTAGCGGTGGTCTCTTGACCCGCTAAAAAAATAACAGCTACTTCATTGCGCACAGCCTTCGAATCCAATAGGGCTTTTCCCTCTTTGTTGCGTGCACTCAGCAAGCTGCTTACAAAAGAGGTGTTTTGTTCATCGTTCTGGATCTGGGTGTTTGCGATAATTTTATCCAGTAATTGTGTAATGCTTTTGGCAGAACTCCACATACGAAATTTTAATGCGTGGGCCACAAATTGTGGTAAACCTAATAAGGGCATCAGATTAAATACACCGACATTTTCTTGATAATTAGCAAAGCCTTTAACCAATTGATCGGCACTTTGAGTGTCTAATTGCTGCCCAAAAGCGGTGCGGCAAATAATTTTGGCTGTTAACTGAGCCATGCACGCTAGCATATCGATGGGTTGTGAAATTTTGCTTTGCAGGGCATCGCGCGTCTCATTCAAGGTTGAAACCATTGAGTGCTCAAATTGCGCCAAGCGAGAGCTGTGTATGATAGAGCCTACAATGCGACGCCGCTCTTCCCACAGTGCTCCATCGCTTATGAATAGGCTGTCTCCTATCAGTGGCTTCAGAGCAATGCGTACCAAATGACTTTTGCGCTCGAAAGTGGCATTGTGCGTTACCAAGGCGTGACGAACCGTTTCGGGACTATTGCAAATAACGACTGTCTTATGCAGCAATTTGAGATGCATGGTATCGTATTTAAAAGCGACCTCAGGCCAAATGGACAGCAGATTTTTCCGGCCACGCCACACCGTCTTAATAATAGAAGGCCATTTGGCTTGACGGGGAGGGTAGGGTGGTATGAAATACGGCATGGTGTGTTCTTATAGCAATACCATGCTTAGAATTCAAGGGCTGATTCGTGAAAAAAAACATTCATCATCGTTGCGTTTTTTTTATTCCAGGCTTTGATCCGCGTGGTGTAAAACTGTATTATCATTTATACAAAAATCAATCCGCACTTCAGGCTAAATTCAGTGGCCTTGAACTCGAAATCTCTGCCTGTAAACTCAGTGTTAAACATATCTATGAGGCAGAAGTGTCATCAAGCCATGATACTGGCGAAACTCAAACAAAATTAAACTTTCTTGAATGGAATGATATTGTACGTCGTTTTTGGCCTAAGACTTTGAAGGATAAATGCCTTGGATTTATGAATTATTTGAAATTCATGGCGAATCACCCGGTCACAAAAATCCCTCCTACTCAATATGCTGTTTTAGGTGTGCCTTTTTTATTTGTAATTGGCACACTCTGTTCTTTTATAGGTTTAGAGCTCTTATTTAATTCCATGATAGAGTCAGTTCCTAATGAGTTGCTGCGTCTTCTGCTAAGACTATTCGCCTTTGCTGTGGGTTTATTGATTTTTCCATTGATGTTGAGGCTCACTAAAAAAATAGGCATAGCGTGGCTTACTAATTCCTATGCTTTCACGCATCAATGGGCTGAAAAACCCGATACTCGCTTTCAAGAACGAATACATTACTTCGCGAGTGCTATAGTCAAAGCCATTGAGAATAAAGATTTTGATGAGATTCAAGTGGTCGCACACAGTTCAGGTTCACTGCTGGCTATCGTTGTGATGGCTGAGGTTCTAACGCAACTTGATGCTCGCTTGGATCTGATTGAAGAGAAACGCTTAGCTTTAATTACTTTGGGTGCTTGTATTCCTGTGCTCTATTTGCACGAAAAAGCAGCGCATTATCGACAGGCTTTGCATAAGGTGCGTGATCAACCCAATTTATTTTGGTTAGATTTCACAGATACAACGGATTTTGTTTGTTATCCCCTGTGGGATTTAGGTCGCAAACATAGAATTAAAACCGCTTGCATACGAATCATCAGCATTAATTTCAGAAGATTATATTCAAGGCAAAGTTTTAAGAAAGTCGAATTGGATTTATTCGCGCTGCATTTTTTGTATTTGATGGCCAATGAAGTGCCTGGTCAATACGATTATTTCTTTATGACGGCAGGACCTTTGTCCGCAAAAGACTTTCTAGTTTCACGTCAATTTGATATCTTCTACGCTTACAGTTCCTCGTAGAGACGATTCACGAATCGTCTTTTTTCTCCTGATTAAGGAGGAAAGTGGCCTCAAGATCTTGATCTAATCAACAGAGACAATTCGTGAATCGTCTCTACGAGGAGTGTTCATATGAAAATTTTAGTCGTGGGTGGTACCGGTACTATTGGTCAAGCTGTAGTCAATGAACTTAAAAAAGACACGAAGTCGTTACAGCAGGCTCAAAAAGTGGTGATGTTCAAGTCGATATTAATCAACGATCTTCCATTGAAGCTTTATACAAACAAGTGAGCCATCTGGATGCTGTGGTTTCCACTGTAGGTAGTGTTCATTTTGGGTTATTGACTGAAATGACGGAAGAGCAATTCTACGTAGGCATTAAAAATAAACTCATGGGCCAAGTGAATTTGGTTTTAATAGGCCAGCATTATCTAAACCCCAAGGCTTCATTTACTTTAACCAGCGGTATATTAAATCAGGATCCTATTTTGCAAGGCGCGAATGCGGCCGTTGTGAATGGTGCTATCGAAGGTTTTGTAAAAGCTGCCGCTTTAGAATTGCCCAATTCAATGCGCATTAATGCCATCAGCCCCACAATCGTCACGGAATCTATGCCAAAATTAGAAGCTTTTTTCCGAGGCTTTGTGTCGGTGCCTGTGGCAGAAGTGGCTTTAGCTTATAGTAAGAGTGTGGAAGGCGCACAAACAGGGCAGGTGTATCGGGTGGGTTATTAATTCCTATTGAAATCAATTTTGGCCAAATCACCCATCTTAATTGAACCGGGATCTTGTTACAGGGTAGGGGCGATTCACCAATCGCCCGTCTCGATTGAATAGAGATTTCGTTACAGGAAAGAAGGGCGATCCAGCCCATTTTAAATCCAGCGCCCCATGCCAGTTATATTGTGCTATCATCCCCCAATTCCCAATCTTAAAGAGTAATATCATGACATTTTCTAATTTGGGCGTATTAGACGCCATCGTTGAAGCCCTCACCGAAAAAGGCTATTTAAAGCCTTCTCCTATCCAATTGCAGGCTATACCTAAGATTCTTGAGGGCCGTGATCTGATGGCTGCGGCTCAAACGGGTACGGGTAAAACAGCGGCCTTTTTAGTGCCTATTTTGCAAAGGCTTTCACAGGCTCGTCAGCCTTTGCGCCCGAATTCAGTGAAAGTCTTGATTTTGACACCGACCCGAGAGTTGGCAGCTCAAGTCTACGAGAGCGCCTGTTTTTACGGAAAAAATCTTCAATTACGTTATGCCGTTGTTTTTGGTGGCGTTAAGATTAACCCACAAATGATGCGTCTTCGCCCCGGGGCTGATATTTTGGTGGCGACTCCCGGGCGTTTATTTGATCTGTTTGATCAAAATGCCGTTAAATTTGATCAAGTTGAGGTTCTGGTTTTAGATGAAGCCGATCGCATGTTGGATATGGGCTTTATTCACGATATTAAAAAGATCATGAAGCTCCTACCCAAAAAACGTCAGAATCTCATGTTTTCTGCGACCTTTTCGCCTGATATTCGAGCACTGACCAAAGGCTTCTTGGATAATCCTGTTGAAATTGATGTGAGTCCGCGCAACACGACGGCTGAAAGTATTAAGCAAGTTATTTACACCGTTGCGAAAACACAAAAGGCTAGTTTGCTCAGTCGCTTAATTTTAGAAGGTTCATGGACTCAAGTATTGGTTTTTTCACGCACTAAACACGGCGCTAATCGAATTGTGGAAAAATTATTGAGAGATGGTATTACAGCCTTAGCTATTCACGGGAATAAAAGTCAGGGTGCTCGCACCAAAGCCTTATCGAGCTTTAAACAAGGTTTAATTACAGTATTAGTCGCTACCGATATTGCTGCTAGAGGCTTGGATATTGCGGAATTGCCGCATGTGGTTAATTACGATTTACCGAATGTGCCTGAAGACTATGTGCACAGAATTGGTAGAACAGGTCGCGCTGGAAGAAAGGGTGAAGCCTGTTCGCTGGTAAGCCCGGAAGAAAAAATCTTGTTGCGTGATATTCAAAAAGTCATCAAAACAGAGATTCCCGTTATTCACAATGCAGGTTTCACCGATTTGGAAGTCGTGCCGCATGTAGAACGAGAGCCAAGACCTCCAGCACCAGCTCGATCTAAGCCAAGAGGCAATCATCCTCGTTCAGGAACTAGAAAGCCTGATTCTAATAGCAGGCGAGAGCCTACGAACGGACGAAGAACGGATGGCAGGGTTCATGGTGCGCACAGAGCAGGAGGAGGCTCTGTGCCTTCCTCGAGGCCCAGACCAAAAGAATGATCATCTAATAAGTTAGCTGTGGGTATGGCGATTGCAGGTCGTTGTTGAGGCGACGCATCCAAGATCACCTCTTTAACAGAAAACAAAGAGCTTTGGCCTCCAAGCAAGCTTCTAGCCGGTGCAGAACGATGGCCAGCCACTGGTTCTGATCTTAGTGTAGATTCAGATTCAGGCGCAGTTTGATCTGCACTGGCTGTAAGAGAAGTTGATAAGGGGGAGGGTGTCTCGCCTGTCAGGAGTCCATGGACTGGCATGAATAATCCCGGGGGGCGTGCTTCTAATCGTTTAATATCGTCAGCAATTTTTCGTGCAGCGGTCTCCGGATCGCCAGGATGAGCCCTGCATTCTTCAAACCAATGGTCCGCTACTTTTCCAGTAAAAAGCTGATAAGGCAGCGTAGCATAAGCATCTAATACGATGCTTCGATTGAAGATATCAGAATGTTGAATCACCTGGTCAAAAAAAGTTTGAGTGATTTTAGTATTCCCACTCCAAGCATTATCGCCAAGCCCGCATCTAAGCATCATTTTAATGCCTGCAGCCTCTGAGGCTTTATCCAGCAATTTTCTTAGGTTGTCAGCCGTTACTAATGATTTCGGGAGATACTCATTTAAAATCTCATAAAGGTGATGACCATTGTGAGTATTAGCCAAAGCCACTCCCAAATGAGTTTCGAGTAAATTAAACCGAGCTAGTATTGCAATAACTTCCGTTATTCTCGAATTTTTATGGGGGTTCGTTATGATAGCTTCTGCATAAATGGCTAAGAGTTTTGGAAATTTACTGAGTAGTGAAATAAGATATCGAATAAAGCAAACTTTGATAAAGCTTTCGGCTGATGGTCCATCAATCATCATGGGTGTTATGGCATGAGTCATCAAGTGTTCTAAATGAGCATCCAATAGCTTAGCTTGGTCCATAATGTGAACAATCTGTCCAACTAATTTTGTGCTCTCTGTGCTTGTAAAAGGTGCTGAGAGCAATCGGCCTGCATAAGTTTTTAATAGCCCTTGTTTTTTAAGTGAGCGTAGCAAGGCAGGAAGAAATCCAGGATGGGGGATATTTTTTGAGTAAAGAGAGAGTTCGGGAAGCGCCTTAATAAGTGTCTCTAACTGAGTAAATAAAATTTTAGATGGGCTCTTATGTGTGTAATATTTATAATCTGCATGGCCATAAACAATAATGAGTAATTCCGCTAATCTTTCTGAGCTCAAAGGAGCTTTGGGCTCTAGGTCTCTAAGTTGCGTATTAACAAAATTTCGTAACAAGCGAATATGTTCTTGATCCCAGGTCTGGAGGCCTTTTGTTCGATCATATTCTTCAAGTAGTTCGAGTAGATTTTGTTTAAGTAGGTTCATAAGTTAAGCTCTCAAAAAATTATTCTTATCGGCCCTAAGCCGCTTTGAAATTGAGCGAGTTAGGCTTAGGCGCGGAAGATAGCGAGTTGGTGACATGTTGTCAACGATGGAATTCCTTTATCCCAATTAATACAGTATAATTCGCAGCCAATATGCGAGGAATTACCATGTCCACTTTCCCATTCAGTCGTCCACGTCGCTTACGCTCTCATCCTAAACTGCGCGAGCTTGTTCGAAGTGTGCATTTAACACCCAATGACTTTATTTACCCCTTATTCATCAAAGAGGGCATCAAAGATAAAGTCGCTATTGCGTCTATGCCAGGCTGCTATCAATTGAGCCTAACGGCATTGAAGACCGAAATTAAAGTCCTACAAGCTTTAAATATTCCTGCGGTTATATTGTTTGGAATTCCGGATCATAAAGATAGCAAAGCCTCTCAGGCTTTTTCTCAAGACGGTATTATTCAGCAGGCCATTAAGGCTATTAAAGATATTGCTCCCGATATGTTAGTCATCAGCGATCTGTGTTTTTGTGAATACATGGATCATGGGCATTGTGGAATTGTTGTTCAAGATAAGCCTCATTTTAAAATCGATAATGATGCCACGTTGGAATTGTTAGCGGCGCAAGCACTCAGTCACGCCGAAGCCGGTGTTGATGTCATCGCGCCGAGTGGCATGATGGATGGTATGGTTCAAGCGATTCGCAAGACTCTAGACAAGCATGGTTTTAGCGATTTGCCTATTTTAAGTTATGCCGTTAAATACGCCTCTGCACTCTATGGGCCTTTCAGAGAAGCGGCAGAAGGCGCACCGCAATTTGGTGATCGTAAAAGCTATCAAATGGATCCAGCTCATGCCAATGAAGCCTTGCGTGAAGTGGATTTGGACGTGGCTGAAGGCGCTGATATGCTGATGGTAAAACCGGCACTGTGCTATTTAGATATTATTTATAAAGTGAAGCAGCGTTATCCTGAAATACCTCTGGGTGCTTATCAGGTGAGCGGTGAATACGCCATGATTAAAGCCGCGGCAGAGAAGGGCTGGATTAATGAAGAGGCCGTCATGCTTGAAAGTTTAATCGCCATTAAGCGTGCAGGTGCTGATTTCATTTTTACCTATTTCGCTAAGGAAGCGATTAAATACTTGTAAAAATGTAGGTTGGCCATAGGTTGATGCTATCAAATCGGCGTAGCAACTGTCTTGAAGCCTAGGCTTCAAGACAGTTGCTACGCACCAATCTACATAATTGGGAACTTGTCACATTTGTGCTTATGAATCAAGCTTAAAACATAGTGGTTGATGGCGCGTAAATCATCATCTGTCCATTGTTTAGGTGGAAGATTAACCCCATTCTTTTTCAATGTATCAGGAATTAATGTGCCATTGGGTTGTAAAATAATCGAAGACACAATGGATCCTGGGCATTGAGACAATTTTTCTTGATAGGCGCATGAAGTTAAATCAAGTGTCGGCGGATTACTTTTTTGCGCTAATGGCCCTGTAGCTCGAGCATCGCTTCCATGGCACATCACGCACCTGGCTTCATAAAGAAGTTTTCCTTTATCTTCAGTGGTTAGTGAAAACGATAGGGTAGGGGAAAATAATAAAAAAAAGATTATTGTGCTGGGCTTCATTGCATTCAGCCCAAGTTACGCAAATCCTGGTTTCATTACTGCTGTAGCAGCCGTCTGTTCAACTGTTGTTGGTAATTGGAAAGCTTTGGTAAGATTGACGCTTGTTGTGGTTGCTTTATTAGGTCTAGGCCAAAAAGAAGAAGTGGAAGGCTGTTTAGGTGGAAATCCGGTAGCTTCTTGAGCTATGTTTGCATCCGTCAACGTTCTGTCTGGTGCTCTTGTCGCTGCTTCTGAAGCTCGATCAGGTGAGCAAATGTAGGGGGTGGTGGGATAATAGTTTTCTTCACGCCCCATCACTTCATCATAATGGTCGCGAGGCTGAAAAAATCCTCCAGTCATCCTTCTAAGTGTTAAAGCGTTCAGTGCTGACCAACGTCTAAGGGTAAAATTAGGTTTCTCAATTTGTTCTGGAGTTAATTTCGACAGCAAGGCTTCAACTTGCCAGCTCTGATAATGAATGACTTGCTTATATTCCCACCCTCTTCTAAGCGCATTCAGATGTTGATAAGAGAAGTTGTGATGTGAAACCTGTTCCGGAGTTAGCCCAATATCTAGGCCAAAAATCTGAAAAATTTCCAGGCCTATAACTTTTTCAAATTCAAATCCCCGCCTAACAGCATCAACAATATAAGGATCAAGACGAGGGTCGTTAATTTGTGTTAGAGTTAATCCTTTCACTAAGGCCCCAAGTCGCCAACCCGAATAAGCAATTATTTGATCAAAGTTAAATTTTCCTGTTTTAAGTAGGGTCAAATGAGTGAGTTCAAGTCGAGGGTCCAAAGCCTTATGACGGCTTAATCCAGAGCCTAGAGCGAAAATTTGAAGCATTGTTAAATCAATGATCTCTTCAAATTTAAGTCCATTTTGAACAGCAGTAATAATAATGGCTCTAAGGCGAGGATCTGCAGCTTGTTCCAAAGTTAAGCCTGCAGCTAATGCGTCCGCTCGTAAACGAGCGCGATAACTTTCTTCCTCTTCAGTGGCTATTGAATCAATGTCATCAAAATTAAGATTATTTGAAGCTAGAGAAATCGTATAAAGATTAAGGGGATCTGCATCAGTTCTGGATATAGTGGCGTAGTTTTTATCTGAAGGCCTAAGAGTGAGATTGGGGTGCGCAGCAGTTCTGGAAGTGCTGGGGGCCGCGCTGGGGTAACCTTGGTCAAAAGCCCAAAAGGGGCTCTCTGGAGTGATAGGAGGTGGTAAAATTTCGGGCCTAACACCAATAGCTATTTCTCTCCCCAGCGTTGGCTTAGTATCCGCGCCAACTATGGCTGCTGAAATAAAAACTATAGCCTCTATAAGTTTGCGCATTATTCACCTCTTTAATCTCGGATTTACCTGCCTGATGAATGGCAATTAGGTGGAGAGATCCAAGTCACTAATCACTCAAAAGGCCTCAAAAAACGGGGAGATAGTAACCTATGGCAATCCATAGCGCCAGAGCCAACTCAAAAAGAAAAACTTTTAACTTTCCCATCAAAGTTTAGGCAGTCAGAAATTCGATGCTTCTGTACTTCACTCAGCTCATCTAATGGAAAATAACGGTATTCGGAGTGTTCAGAACTTAATTGAATAAGAGGATTCTCGGGCAATTCGCATCGAAAGATAAAGACTTGTGAGTTATAAGCTTTATGATAGTAAACACCGCTCATGTATAAGATTTCAGGTTTAACGCCCAGTTCTTCTAGGCATTCACGCTCCAAGGCCTGATGTATGGTTTCGCCGGGTTCTAGAGCGCCGCCTGGTAAGCCCCAACGCTTCTCTCCATAAGTAGAGAGCACTTGAAGAACTTCCTGTTTGTCATTAACAAAAACACCGTGGGTGCTGAGGCGAAATACGTCATTATAGGCCATGCTAAAGGGGCTCCTCTTCAATTCGATCATTGGATGTGCAGGGGCTTGATATGACCAAAAATATCAGATCACGTTCCGTATTGTTTTTAATTGTATGCACTTCAAGTGCATTGATTGAAACAGCTTCTCCTGGGTTTGCAATTAATTTTTCTTTCCCGATTTCAAATTCGGCAATCCCATTCAGTATATAAAAAACTTGCTGGGCATGTTTATGATAATGCGGTGTTTCTTCAGTATAAGGAGGCATTCTTTCTTTAATGACAGAAAGCTCGTCATTTTGAGCTAAGTGCCATCCCTCGCAGTTATCGCCCCAGCTAAAGTGATTTTGAGGGTTGAGTTTTATTATTCTTTGCATAAGTTGTTTCCATAAGTTGCTCCTAGCCTAAATCAAAAATCAAAACTTTTAAACTTATATCTACCTAAAATAATGGATTTCAATTAAAGTATCGAGCCTAGAAACTCACACTAAAGGCCAAGAAACATGCCCTTTGAACTTTTAAAGAACTGGCTTCAAGAAGAAAAGATAGCGGGCGCCCCTAATCCTCAGCAAGCTGTTTTATCGACAGCCACATTGGCTGCCGTGCCACACAGTCGCGTGGTTGCCATCCGTGATATCTCAGAAGAAGGATTTCTGTTTTTTACCCAAAAGGGAACTCGCAAGGTAGAAGAAATAAATGCCAATCCAAAGGCTTCGATGGTTTTTTGGTTTGAACTAAAGCAGCGAGAAGTAATGATTGAAGGAAGCATAGAAGCTCTTTCTGCTATGGAAAATGAACAATATTGGGGAGGCTATCCGCGGGAAGCTCAAGCTCGATTTTTGGCCTATGCCCCCACCTCTTCAAAACCTATAGCTTCAAAACAAATTCTCGAAGATCTAAAGCTCACTATTCTAAATAATTCGAATGAACAATTACCCATGAGCCCTCATTATTGTGGTTTTCGATTAAAACCAAGCCGTTTTGTATTTTATGCTTATCGTTTGGATGAGCTATCCGATGTGCACGAATTTAGCGCGCAGAACGGTGTATGGCATAAAAAGCTGCTCTCACCGTAAATAGGTTGAGGTTCTAATGTTAAATGATTTTGAAATTAAGCGATTGGCAGACTGTATTGAAACCATTCCTCAACTAGCCGATTTACAATATCGGGAAATTAGCCGCCATTGGGTGCCAGGTTCTACAGTCGAACAAGTACAACAAAAATTAATGACGCATGCTAATCGAGACCAGCTGCCATTAAGCTTTGTCGCATTATTAAAGGGTCAAGCTATAGGAATGGCCTCTTTAAGAATAACGGATGGCATTCAACCTGAATTAAGCCCGTGGCTTGGAAGCTTAGTCGTTGATCCAAAGCATCGAGGATTAGGTATCGGTGAAAAATTAATTGAATGCGTTAAAAAAGAAGCGATAACACGCGGATATCAAAAGCTCTATTTACTAGCTTTTGACCCAGGCATTCCCAATTGGTATGGCCGCTTAGGATGGAAAAAAATAGGCGATGACCAGCTCTTTGGGCATGAAGTTTGTGTGATGAAGATAAAAATCTGATATAACTAATGGTGTCAGACCAGGCTGGTCTGACACCATTGGGTTCATTATCATCTCTGCCAGCTACGCCCCTCAATTAATAAGGAGACTGCAATGCGTTCTACAGAACAAAATCAACGAGCCTATGACTCTTCTGCAACAGAACACGGGAAATTAAGCATCGAATCTACGCGTTATCTAGCCTATCGGGATATACCATCGATGCTTAAAAAACATTTAATTAAGGACTCTAAAAAAGTATATAGAGTTCTTGATTATGGATGTGGGGCTGGATTATCGACGAAAATCATTACAGATATCTTGAAATCAATGGGTCTGAGCTCTCAAGTTTATGGAACTGATATTAATCAGAAAAACCTTGAAATTGCAGCTCAAAAAAACCCCCATGCTATTTTTTTTCATTATAAAGATTCTTCTTGTTTAAAAGAAATTGAACCTTTCGACCTTGTTATTGCCAACTTTGTTTTATGTGAAAATGAGCATTCTGCTATTGAAGAAATCCTAGAAAATATAAGGCTTATTTTAGTTAAGGATGGCATTGCATTGATCACTAACCCTTCCGCTCAAACTTATAATCGAGAAAGAAGATGGTGTGGCTTTGTTACAGATTATGCAGAAAACGACCCAAGCGGCCGTGATGAAGAAACAGGCGAACCTGCACTTGCCGATGGGCAAATAGTTAAATTAACAGTCTGTGAGCCAGATACCGACGCCCGATTTACTTTCACTGACAGGTATCATCCACAGAAATGCTACAGGAGGTTATACGAAAAATCCGGTTTCAAGAGAGTCGAGACTCATGAGCCACTTGGTAAAGATAGCGATGGAAAAACTTGGAAATCGGAAAAAGAATTTTCGCCTTATACTATAGATATTTTAAAGCCAGAGAGTTCATAACTAATGGTGTCAGACCAGGCTGGTCTGACACCATTGGGTCCGAAAAGCTCAGCTTGGTTTGTATGTTGTGCTAGGTGCTTCGATATTTGTTTTAGCCTCACCATAAACAAAGCATCGATCCTTGAAATTTTGTAAATAAGAATCGAATAGTCTAGTGCCGTCATGCCTACCTAATTCCTCTACTTCTCTGTTGAGTTCAGTAAGTTCTTGTTGATTAAAGTTTAGTGCCTGTTTGATCGTAATTCCGGCTATGTCGATTATCGTAATATGTGTTTTAGTTAAACCTTTTAATTGCTCAAAGTTGACCAATGAGCCTGCTCCCTTTATCAAAACCGATAGAAGATCACTCGTAATAAATGGATATTTAGCCTCACAAGCATATTGTATTGCGAGAGGTGCAATTATGTCTCCTCTTATAATTCCGTTGGCAATTAGCATAATTAAATCATGTGGGGCGCCCATAAGAGCAAGATGAATTAGCATTTTCATGCAGGAAAGGGTATGGGGGTTTTTGGGGTCATAATTTTTTATCTTTCTTAGCAATTGATTAAAAATTAAGACTACTTCTCCTGCTGGTGTTGATGATCGTCCTTCAGGGAATAAGATATTTTTTAGCAATAGTGTTCTGTAGGAATTGTCATTTAAATTCCCATCACCTTGCATTATATGCCTAACAATGAGAAAATTTTGATTTGATGTTTGACGAGAGGCCAGGTTGGAAAATACCTTTGCCCTTATTCTTCCGGTTTCACCATGTATATGAAACATCGAGAAACGGCAGTTTGCACGCGTGTATTGGCTGTAATTACTTTCAGTTTGTTTTAGGAGTTGGTATATCCGATCACCCTCTCTCTCATCCATTTCTACTGGCGTTGTAATACTTGGGTGAACTTGAGGAGCTAAATGGCGCACTAGAAACTTGTAAATCGAATTTTCTTTTAAAAAATTTCGAATAGCCATGTTTTTATCGGGCATTGAGTTGAAGCGTGCCTCTTGAAGAGTTTCAAAAACTTGTTGTTTGAAGTTTAGATAGTTGTTTATAGCTGCGGAATTGGCGATATGCTCTCCTCCAACGGCATTTTCTTTGTTAAGGTATGTATTAATTTCTTGGCACATGCTTAAAATTTGTCTCTTATCTGTGCCATCAGGGATATATATCGTAAATTGATCGCCTGAAAAAAATCGCGTGCATCGTGAGGCTCTTCTTTCATCGCCATCATCAGAAGCCCTCTTTCGTTCTCGTTCAACTCGAGCTTGATCGGTGCATTTAAATTCGTCAATAAAACCTAGCTGAATATATTTAATTAAAATATTAATTAATTCTCGTTGATGTTTTATATAGTCGGTGTTTGTTAGAGTAATATGAAGTTTGTATTTATTCTGTTCTGATGACAATGATTGGTTGCTTATGCCGGCAAGAGGGTTTTCACTATGAAATCTTTCAAGGGAAGCCTTGGCCTCAATAAAACTATCTTCAGAGGCGTAATTGTCAAAGACGCCAATATTATCAATTTTTATTAAATCGTTTATTTTTACGTAATTTCTCATCTGCGTTCTTCTGTCATATTAAATAATTATCTGCTTTATTTTATCAGTTCTAGATTAAGGAAATCTTAAATGCGCGGCACTATAGAAGTTACATTCAGTAACTAACGGTGTCAGATCAAACTGGTCTGACATCATTGGGCTCAATTTAGATTCTATGTGTAGCCATCACGCCACAAGTGCCGCTATCGTAGTAATCAAAATCCACATCAAGCTCATTAAAAACCTTACCTTCTCCTCCGACGACTACATGGCAACCCGCCTTCGATGATTCTTCGCATCGTGAAGAGCTAAAATTCCTTTCAATTTCTTTGCTTCCAAACAGCCATCTCGAAAAGCCACCTATTCCTTTTTTTGCTTCTTCTTTGTAAAAAGATTTAGAAACTCCTGGTGGCAAACGACTGGCTCTCAAAATGTCACGCGCTATCAGCTGCAAAGCTTCAGGCATTACACACTCTTTCCCAAAGAGAAGCTCACGTTGAGCCTTGAGTGACAATCCTCTACTTCCTTTAACAACAGAGTCGGAAATAAAAACCCAGTAAGATTTATCAACGTTACTATTTTCCAGTGTCTTTCTAACTAATTCATTGTAGTAAAAAATGGAAGTTCTGTGACTAGCGGTTTTGTGTCGAGCTCGCTCAAGATGACTGAGCGCAAGCCCTCTTGGCATGAGTAGAAGCGTAATGCCAGAATAGGCTTCAGTAATGGATTCTTTTCCATCTGCTCCTGAAGAAATAAAAAATTGTTTTTCCATTTTTAAAGATGCAAATAGTTTGCCCAATGTAGTTTTCAAGGCCAATGTATCGATGCGTGGCTCATCTTCAACCTCTATGCCGTACTCAGCCCATGTTTTTTTTCCTAGAATAGTCAGCAATGGATACGTGGCTTTTAGAGCCAGGTCATCCTCTAGGCTCGAGGTGTGAAGACTATGGTCTAGTAGGTACAAAGTGTTTGGGGGTGTTGACACTGTAGGTGCCGCTGCGCCCGCGCCTCCACTTCCTGAGCCCGCCATAGCAACAGGTTCTACCGAAGGTAATTGGGTGGTTGTAGTAAATAAAGTAAGGCGCATAGTCTTTTCTCTTTTCTTGTCACCTAGCTACGCAGGTGGGGGCTGTTACTGCAGCAGCAGTTAATCCTTCGTCAGTCCTTCTTTCTGATGTTGACTTTTCAGCGGCAGCTATTGAGCTATAGAGCGCTTTTCCATTTTCCATGAGCATTCCTAATCGCACTTCACCTAGGCGAATGTAGAATTTACCTGTACTTAGATCCTGCTTCACAGGTTCAGCTAAAGTGCTGCCCAAGGCTTCAATTCTTTCTCGGCTAGACATAATAATATGAAAGGAAGTTTTGCCATGCTCATCAGCTTGCACTTTGCTTTCAATGTGTGAAGTTTCAACGCCAAGTTGTTCAGCTATTTTTTGTATAATCATTTTTTTCGCTATGGCTGCTGCTAATTGATGCTGTCCTTTTTCTATTGCAAATTCAAAAGCTGTTCGGTTTTTTTCATCTCTATATCCTCTAAACTTTTTTCCACATGTATTTAACTCAATAGTAGTATGCTCTAGAATCCAAAACGCAAGTTCAGAATGACCAAAGTGAATAGCCGCAAAAAGAGGATTAGAAACAATTTCCCATAGTTCTTGATCGTAAGTGAATCGATGCTGATTTACGTCAACCTCAGCTTGCTGAAGTAAAAGTAAAGCGATATCCGGATGTCCAGCTTCTATGGCCGTTAAGATGGGTGACGGTCGCATAGTTCCGCATCGACTAACTTCAGGGTCATAGTCACAATCAATATTAACATTCGCACCCTGCGAAAGCAGATATTCCACCATTTCTTTATGCCCAGCTTTTGTAGCATGTACTAGGGGAGGACGTCTATTTTTGTCATTTGCAGTCAATAATCCTGTGGCCAAGATTCTGCTGACAGCATAAAGATTGCCTTCTTGAGCCGCATATTCTAATGCATCTTTAAGAATGTCTATGGGCTGTGTAAGATGGGTATCCTCTTCCCAATCAACCCCTACTGAGCGATTTAATAGTTGGAGAGTCAATGCTAGTAGGTAATCAAATAAATCGTTATTAGCGCTGCTCACTGCTGCAGATAAAGGGCCATAATAAGACTGTCTGGGAGGGCCGCCTGCAAAGCCACCTCGATTTAAAACAGCTCCTGCTTCAACTAAGACTTTCACACTATCAAGCCTACCACGTGCGGCGGCTTCGTTAACCGCAGCATCTTTTAAATAATCCACTGGGTTAGCTGGCACACCTATTGCAAGCAAATAACGTAGCTTATCAAAATCACCTGCTACTGCAGCATTTAATAATTGATATTCGCCGTCTACTTCACTTTCAGACAAAGCGTCTAATGCCGATTTCATATCAGCAGTAATACCGACCTTTAATGCCTCAATGATACGTCCATTGCTAGGACGCATCGGGCAAGGCGCATCGCCTCGTGTAGTGGTATAGTGCTTATCAATACTAAGATCTGGTCTCATAACAATAGAATCTAAGGGAATGGCTGCTACTGCATGAAAATCATCTCGAGCACGTAATTTCATTGCCTCTAAATGCCTGCCTAGGTCAATTAAAACATAGCTCGTACGATAGTGTTTTTTCCCAGATTCACCCAGACCTTCATAGCTATAAAACACCTCAGGCTTTACGGCTCCACTTTCAATCAAGGTTGTTAAATTTAATCCTACCTCTTCTTGCAATTCTCGAAGCGCGGCAGTAATGGGCGATTTATCTTCAGGATCTTCAAAACCGCCGGGCATTAAATATTGCTGCTTAAGTTTTCCATCATCGCCCATCTTTTTTCCCATGATGACAACTTCTTTACCCTCTTTAAATCCTTTGACGACGGCAACAACCGTAAATTGACGAGCCCTACATTTTTCAAAAACTGTTTTTTCAGTTCGAGTATCAACGCCTCTAGTTTTTAGCATTTCAGCGATCACATTATGTCCATGAGTCAAGGCTAGGGCATAGGCTGTATCGCCATTGTCAGCTCGAAGATTAGCGTCAGCGTCATTATCGAGTAACGCTTGAGCTATCGCTAATCTATTTTTTTTGCCTTCTTCACCTTGATATGCCGATGCGTTACTGATCATGAGAAAATGTAAAGCCGTGTAACCGTTTTCAGGGGAATCAGTTAAGTTTCTTCCGGTTAGATATACATGTTGAGAATAATGGTATCGGTTGTTAACGAGCACATCATAAGCAAGTGCTACTCTAATGCCTTCAAGATTGCCTCGTTCAACATAGGCTATCAGGGGGGGTTTTACCGTGTACAAGCTTTTCTGTAACATCAGCGCCATGTTTAACTAAGGTCGCGAAGCTTGCGACACTGGTTTGTTCTTGGTAAGTGATTTCGCTCTCACCCGGTGAAGGTACAAAAAAACGAGTTGATTTATATCGTGTGCTACTACTTGCATAAGCCGAATAGGCCAATGCAATGGCACTATTTTTAATGACCATTCCAGCCTTTAGAAGCTTTTCTAAAACAGCGTAATAACCCAGAAAGCAAAGCTCTTCTAAGAGATCTCGATCTCCAGAAAAACCTCCGCTGTGATTAACATTGGCGGCATGTACAATAAAAGGGTCCCTGGGGTCTGGGCTGCGTATAGAGAGTAAAATATCGAGCATTCCCATATCAACTTCTACAGCAGCTTTCGCTATGGCTTCTAAACCTGTGTAGTCTAATGCAGTTATATCGGCTCCTTCTGAAACTAAAAAATCGGCAGTAGCTTTTCTGTTGTTAAAAGTAGGTTTATCTATAAGCTCAAATAAACTGTGTTTAACTGAAAATAAACCCCTATCAATAAGCTTTTTGAGTAGAGCTAAATCTGATCGGCTCAAAGCATCTTTAATAACTATGCGCAATTCCTTGGCTTTATCCCCCTCCATTTCGACTTTTTTTACTACGGGTTTTGATTCATCGTGAACAATGAGATGCGTGCTTTTAAGGTCAAGAGCCAGCTTGCCAGGTATTTTAAGTTCAGGATATATCCATCCTGGCATGACACATCTCATGGCCACAGAGACAACTTCAATTTTCTGTTCAAGGCTTTTTGATGCGTCAATTACAGTGCTTGTAATATGTTTATGATAAACTTCACCAAGAGTTCGGCATTGCTCAATAAATTGTAAAGCCAAGCCTTCTAGTAAATCTCTTCCACAAAAAATTTCATCCGCCATGGAAATAGTACGAACTAATTTTCTTCCATCACTATATTGATAAGTATAAGTTTTAGTTTTGGATTTCCAATGGTGAGCCATTTGGAAAAATGTTTCCCCCATATAGCAAGGGCGAGATATAGTCTGGATTTGATAATCTGTTATATGACCACTCACAAAAGAGCCGTTCAGAATCGGCTCGTACTCTTCCAACAAGCCTTTTAGTCGAAGTTCGATGGTATGGCCGCCAGTCTGCCCATTTAAAAAGGAAGGAGTGTCATGGCTGCCAATGCCGACTGTGAAGAAAATATTATCATCACCCGCCCTGCGAGGTACATGTCGGTATTTTACTTTTGTCTCTGCGCGTTCACGTTCCCGCACAGAAACCAAAGCACCCGTTTTTTGAATTTCCTCAAAATCAAAGGTTTTATGTTTAGCGGTGAGATGGCTGATAAAAAATTCAGCTAGCTGTTTTTCCTCAGGGCTTAACTCGCCCAATGTGGATCTTAATCTAGCTAGATTGCGTGCAGAGGCCTCTATAATATTAATGCCAAATTCAGCCTCATAATCATCATAAGCCTGTTCAGTGTGCAGTCGATGAAGCTGTGCCTGTCGGCGCATAGTGTTTGTGGGTGTTGACATTGTAGGTGCCGTTGCGCCCGCGCCTCCACTTCCTGAGCTGGCTGTAGTAACAGCTTTGACCGAAGCTAATGGGATGGCTGTAGTAACTGAAGTAGGGGCCCCAACTGGCTGGCGCATAATCTTTCCTCTGTTTTTGTTAATAGTCGCCCCTTGAGGGACGATGGGTATAGCTAGCTCTATTGTATATAACGATTATTAAGAAAATATTAAGGCTTTAAGATTATTTTAAGTTTTGCCTGTTAATATAAGCGTTATTATCAATAATTATGAGAAATCCCCATGAGATTTAATACGAAAGAAATTGACTCCGCCAATTTACATAGAATTCGGACTGAAGGGAAAATCATCACTTTATCAACCTATCGTTATTACGTTGCTCTTGCTATGGATGACTGCATTTCTTCAATACAAATGAAGGTCTTGGGAAGCTGTTGTTTATTTAAAGGAGCTTATAGTCCCATGCTCGCGGCTGCCCATCAATTAAAAGCTGATCTCCTGACAATGCTGGAAAATCCTGAGGCTCACCCACAAATAATTACAGGACTTGTAAAGAAGCGAGACCTGACGAAAGCTCAACCTTCCAGAGATCCAAAGGCTATAACAGCAGACGGGCTGCATAGCGTTGCTAAACTTCCAGATGCCATTGCTGACTACATCTCAAGTAAGCTGCATGAATTTGAAAAAAAATTCAAAACTAAATGGGATGATCCTATTTTTTATGTATTTAGACAATTAGATTCGGCTTCGCGGCTTCGTATCACTGATAATATTAATCACTACCAAAATATTCTCAAAACAAAATTATGTATAGAACTTGAAGGCATAAATACATTTCTTGAAAATAGTTCTACAACTTTTTCTCCTTCAATGGCAGCTCCCGAGCATGACATGCTATTGCTTGAAGCTAGAGTGAGGCGTGCTGAAATAGTGGCTGATTTAAAATCAAGCCCGATGGATGCTAAAAGTCTAATTACTCAAGCAATCATGAAGGAGTATTATCAATCATTGCCTCACGCTGCGAATGGAGCTGCCGCAACTCCTGCTGCACAAATGGAAGTCGTAGCTCCTTCTGGAACGGCTCGGCCCTAGGTCTTAAAGTAGCCGCCAACTAATGGTGTCAGACCAGGCTGGTCTGACACCATTGAGCTTGTTGATTTCAATCGAATATGTTTATGCCTGTCGATAATAAATGCTTAGGATCGTATTTCTCCTTTAAGGCGCATACATCTTTCCATTTTTTGCCAAAATGTTGCGACCAATCTTCTGGGCTAAATGGAATGGCATCTATGGGGTACCTGCAGCCACCTACTTTTTTAGCTTCTAAATATAATATTTTATTACGATTTAATATTTCTTGGTAAGGAAGATTATGAGTTGCATCCATTGAAGTATTGTACAAAACGGCTAACAAATAAAACGTTTGAGCCTCGGGTTTTATAAATAAAGCTTGCTGGAAGCATGCGCTATTCATGGGGTAGATAACGATAGGCTCAGTGCCCATGAGCCAAGGTATGGCTAAAAGTTTTGTGAGATGTTCTTCCACTTCTTTTTCAGGCATAAGCACAGTGTACCAAGGGTGAGGAACATTTAATTTTCCATTCACTCGAAGTTCATTGATGACTTCTGTTACAGTATTAATAAATTCCCAATAAGACATTGTTTCTATGGCGTGATCCTTGGGTGATAACTGCATGAGTTGATCTTTTACACATTTATCCTCACTCTCATCATAATAGGATACGGCTTCAATGACATATGCCCATTGATCTTTTCTTTTTCGAGCATAACCTTTTAGATGGTCAAATAGTTTGGAATTGTATAAGGCTTTTTGTTCTCGTAAAAATTGGTCTGCATGATCATAGGATAGAAGATGCATAGTGACTTTCTTTTTGGCTGTAATGAGTGGAATTATCACATTAATAATAATTCCAAACTGGCCTAGTCCACATAGGGCGGCATCGAATAATTCACGATTTTCAGTTTTTGAACAAATATGACGTTCGCCATCTAAGGTCACAATGTCTAGACCTAACACGTTGTCAGCACCGCTCCCACATCGGTAACTTGTGCCACCGAGAGCCGCAAAACTTAAGGTGCCGCCTATGGTCAAATCGAGGCTGTCAACCGTAACGGGCACTGTTTTATTCTGGTGTTTACTGTATTCAATAAGTTCTGACCAGGTTCTAAATGCAGGGGCTCGGATTGATGAAGTCCCATCTGAATTAAATTCAAATGAAAGATTGAGATCCTTTAAATCAATAATGACGCCGTTTTCAACCTGTGATTGTCCATAAACAGAATTTCCTTTTCCTCTGCAACTAATCTTTATTTTATATTCGCAAGCTAACGGTAAAAATTGTTGAAGAACTTCGACAGTGGGTGGTAGAAAAATAGCTAATGGTGTTTCTGAAATCATATGACCAAAGTCTTCGGCATAATGATGGGTGCTGCTAAAGAGAAAGTACTTTTTAATTTTCTTAACTCTGGGGTCCTGGAAAAATTCATGTTGTGATTTTGATGTCATAAACGTAAATCTCCTATTTTCTAAAATATATCAAAAAACTAACGAGGCTGAGGCTGGGCTTCATTGCATTCAGCCTAATCTTCGTGCTGAGACTAGGGCAATTGCAGAGCAGCCTGCTGCGTCAAGTTGATGGTGATCATAATATTGTTGAGTAGCCACAATCCTCTTCCATAACCGCATCAATAATCTGTCGTTGCTTGGCTAAAGCTGGGCCACTCTTGCCCTCAAGCTCCGAAATCTCAAAAAGC
>Ga0206852_1019_pt1 | contig 68522 bp, 60 predicted proteins | sample Alteio_BWOrgCont_14_FD_152849 | JGI IMG/M metagenome (GOLD analysis project Ga0206852, IMG submission 152849) | Enriched cells from forest soil in Barre Woods Harvard Forest LTER site, Petersham, Massachusetts, United States -... | ecosystem: Environmental > Terrestrial > Soil > Temperate forest >... | reverse complement strand
TTTCAATGCCGCGAATGACATTCTAATCAGTGGCACTGTGAGCGCTACCGGTAATGGTACTTTAACCTTTGATGCGGGGGCTGATTTAGATCTAAGCGGGAGTGGGAGTGTAACAACCACCGGTAACCCGGATCATCGTGGTCACCCAACGACTGGCACCGGTAATACGGTTTTTATTGCGGGTGCTAATATCACCTTAGCTGCCGGATCAAACATTCTCTTTAATAACAATATTTTAGCTTTTAGAGCGGATAGTGGCGCTACAGATGGGGTTGGTGTAGGAGCTATTAATGTTACGGGCGCCACTATTGGTACGGATGGTGGTGGGCGAGTCGAATTTTATTATGATCCTGTGGGTGGTTATGACGGTGCTCAAAGCAGCACAGCGAGCGCGGATTACTATGCTGGCTTAGGCGTAGTGATTGGGACGATCACTCCAGTCTCGTATATGTTAATCAATAATACGGGTGATCTTCAGCTAGCCAGTGGGTATGTTAATGATGCTGGAGGCGTTCTTGCTAATGGTAATTTTGCTATTGGTGCAGATTTAGACATAAGCAGCGAAAACTTAGGTGGGAGCACCAGCCCGGTTATAGGCAACGATACAAACCCCTATACAGGCTCTTTTAATGGATGGAATTACACGCCCACCGAAGAGGCTCCTGCTGGTTCCAGTTATATACTGAGTAATTTAACGGTTCAAGATACTGTTAACACGGGTCTCGGTTTTTTTGGGACTTTAGGGACTAACGCCGATGTCCGAAATGTACTGCTCGAAAACCCTAATATACAGGGCCTGGTTGGTAGTTCAAATGTAGGAGGTCTAGCAGGATATGTGAATGGAGGCGTGATCATAAATAACTGTGCGGTCATAGGTGAAGCTACGCTCCTAGGGTTCTATGGAGGCGCTTTGGTGGGTGAAAATGCAGGTGGAACCATATCAAATTCTTATTCTACGGCCGATATTAATGACACCTTAGGAGTAGTCAATTTAGGGGGCTTGGTAGGGGGTAGTAATAGCGGCGGCCTCATTGAGAATTCTTATGCTACGGGTGATGTTTCAGCTCTGGCTGATACTCAGAATGTAAATGTGGGTGGCTTGGTTGGCTTATTGGATGCTGCTACCATCAATTATTCTTATTATTCAAATTCAGGTGCAGGGGTTTCCTCAGGAGGCACTGCAGAAGGAACTTCTACAGGTGGTTTGGTGGGTTTGGCTCAAGTAAGCTCTACAATACTCGCTAGTTATTCCACAGGCAGTGTGACGGGTGCAAGCAGTGGCTATGTGGGTGGTTTAATGGGCACCCTGTATGATTTCTCAACGATTAGTGATTCCTTTGCGACGGGCAGCGTTAATGGTACTGGTGTACTGGCTGCCGGTGGGTTAGTGGGTTATGTTGTAACAACGTCTAGCGTCAATACTAGTTATTCTATTGGAAATGTTGGGGCTACGGGTGCATCAATCGGCGGCTTTGTCGGCCAATTTAATGGTGGTGATGGTTCAACTATCGATAGCAGCATTTGGAATCAGGATACGGCAGGTGATCTGGTTACGGGTGGTGTTGGTGCGAATAGTGATGGCGGCCCCCCAACGCAGTTAGTGACTGGAACAACAGAAACGATGAAAACCCTAGCGAATACGGATAATACCTATACTACCAATATGGACACCAGCTGGGCTGATAGTGGAAATTGGGCCAGCTTTGAGGATGGTCACTATCCTAGTCTACCAGGAGCTACTGTGGCTGTTTTACCCGGTACAAACTCTAATCCTTATGTTAGCTTGCCAGTTGGATCATCACCACCAACGCCCGTCACAGCACTTCCGGGTGATACAATCCCGGGCTCTCTTAGCTCTGCCAGTGTAGCGGCTGGAATTAATGATAACTTTCTTTTAACGGGTGGTTTTGGTGTCGGGATGCCGGGTTGGTGGCCACTTCAACTTGAATATCTTTTTGAAACGGGGGCTCACTACTTAGATCCTTATGATGCTGAAAATCAAGTTTTAACAGTTTCAGCTAAAAAAATGAGGTGGGTGTGAATAAAGTATTTTCTGTGACTCTTTCTGGATTACTGCTTCTTAATGTGCTCATGAATGAAGGCGCGCAAGCAGCTTCTCTTCCGCCACCGGTTTCGGGTAACGAAACAGCTTCGGGCATTGCCAGCGAATTGGGGAATATTGCGCCACCTCCTCCTAAAAATACCGGAGGCCTAATGCTACCGGCTCCTCAACGTGCTAGCCGTGCTCATTTCTCCAGCACAGGCAAAGGGGCTTTTGTGTTGCGTTCGGTGCAACTGGAAGGCTCTCATGTGCTCGTGCCTTTATGCGCAACAAATTTAATTCAGAGTGTTAAAAACAAGATGATTGATTTCCAAGGGGTGCAAGCCTTGGCAGGTCAACTGGAAGATTGCTATCGAGAGGCGGGTTATATTTTGAATCAAGTGGTTATTCCTCCTCAAAAAATCAGTCAGACCGAAGGAAGGCTGCTTTTAAAGGTCGTGGATGGGCATTTATCCGGCATTGAAGTGGTGGGAGATTCTCCTAAAGGCGCTCGCAAACAATTGCAGCGCTATTTGGATCAAATTCAAAGTATGAACCCCTTTAATTTCAAACAAACCGAGCGCTATTTATTATTAGCCAATGATATTCCGGGTTTGACGGTCAAAGGCCGTTTACGTGCAGATCCCGCGCATCCTGCGACTTCCATCTTGCAAGTGAATGTGCAACGTAAAGCCTATTCAGGATTGCTTAATGTTAATAACCGAGGCAGCCAATACATTGGCCCCAATCAAGCTTTAGCGCAGGTGAACTTTAATGATTTATTGGCGGCCGACACCTTACAGCTTTCTGTGGCTAAAACGCTGCCACACACCGAAGAATTAAATTATTTTGCGGGCAGTTATGCGCTGCAGCTGGGTAAAGAAGGCACGCAATTAACCGCTTCTGAGATCTATACGCGCACACAGCCGGGTGGTGGTGTTTATAATAGTTTAGGTTTAGAGGGCACGTATAATCAAGTGGGTTTAGGTGTAACGCAGCCTCTCATACGTTCTTTGGTGCAGAATTTATCGGTGTTGGCTAATGCCTATCACACCAGTAACATCAGCAGTTACACCAGCGTTCAAGCTTTTAATGATCAAATTACCGGTTTGCAAGTGGGGGCGAATTATCAGCTCTTGGCCTTAGGAGGATCAACTCAAGCCCAAGGATTAGTGACGCAAGGTTTACCCTTTAATGGCAATCAATCGAATGATCCTTCTCGTAATAATGCGGTTGAAAATTTCACGCATTTTAATCTGACGGCTTCGCATTTGCGTTATTTGTCACAGCGTTTTAGCACTTTATTGATGGCGAATGCGCAGTACAGTGCTGATTCTTTACCGGTTTCTGAGCAGTTGGGTTATGGGGGTAGTTTATACGGTTTGGCCTATCAGCCTTCTGAATTAACCGGCGATTCTGGCATTATTGGCTCGGCGAGTTTACGTTATGATTTGCCTTTGTTTTCGATATTCCAACAAATACAGCCCTTTATTTCTTATGATGTGGGTGATCTTTGGACTAATTCACCCGCTGTAGGCCAAAATACTTCAACCAGCGGTTCTTCTGCAGCCTTTGGTTTTAATCTGGCTTTTAAGGGCGGATTTCAGGGCTCTATCATGCTGGCCAAGCCTTTAACAACAGCACCGAGTAATGACACGAATAAAAACCTAGAATGCTTCTTTAATCTCAGCTGGTTGTTCTAGTGCCCCGTCACAAAATCATCTCAACCCACACAGGCTGCTTAATCAAACCCATTCGCTTGCAAAAAGATTTGTGCAGCTTGTCGATATGACGAAAAATGATACTGCGGTAAAAGTTATTCTGGCTTTTTTGACGGCTATAGGTCTTGCAATGAAGTAAAGAGTAGCACAGTTTTTCTGGCAATCGGCTAGCACGTTTGATACCCAATAAGCGCTCATGCACACGATTTATCCACTTCATTTCCGGATGATTAGCTAAAATTCTCATAGGGTAATCTGGTTCTTGATTCAAGAGATCAGCATCCGACACATTAAGAGTACGCGCATCGATTGGATTATCATCCTCTATAAGAAGATTAAGTCGGGGCACAGCGCATCCATCAATTTGCATCGTGCGCATACTATCCAAAATTTTTGGCAACATGTTTAAAAGTTCAGGAGAGGGGATCTCATCAGGGTCTAACAAAAATATAAATTCTCCTCGACACAAGCTCTTAAGATAATTTCTTTGTTTTGAAAAATTTTTATTGAGTGCTCTTTGATAAAAACGTACAGGATTGTTTTTAATCAGATCAACCATCTCGGGCTCAGAGAAATCATCTAGAACAACAATCTCAGTGTTTTCATTCTGGATTGGCCTTAAAACTTCCATGAGCCAAGCAAATTCAGCGATCTCGTTATGTGTCATAAGAGCATAAGTCAGAGTAATAGGCATGCTAATTCCCTCATTTCATTAAAAGCCAATCAATCTAGACCACGGGCTCTTGGTTGTCAATTTTAGGAGGGGGATGTAGAATGCTTTTTTTTAATAATAGTTGGTTGATTCCCATGAATGAATTCCTGCGTATAGTTCGAAAAATGGTGCGTCCTTTTGGTTATGATCTCTGTAAAAAAGAAGCTTATAATCTTCGACCCTTCAAGAATTTTGAACAATTTCCTGATTTGGCAGTGATCAATCAGGCATTTTCGGAAGAGCACAAAGAGATATCCAAGAGCAATTTAAAGCTTTTAAAAATTATAATTCGCACCTGCACGCGTGAGGATCGTAATGTGAAAAATCACAGTGCTTTAACGGGTTCTTCTTTAAAAGAAGTGGTTGAGCGTTGTTTGATTTCCGTCGTGAACAGCATCAATGATGCGCTGAGCCGAGAAAATCCTCCTAATATTGAAGTTATTATTTTGGATGATCACTCCGATGCTATTTATCTAGAGGATATCAGGGGAATTGTTTCAAAATTGCAGTGTATTTGGACTATTCAAAATACGAACACGCGAGGGCAGGGCGCCTCTTTGCATCAGCAATTTTCAATGGCTCGACAGGATGATGCTCTGTATTATTTTTGTGAAGATGATTATTTACACGAAAAAACGGCTATTTATGAGCTTTGGGCTTTTTACAATGAAGTGTATAAAGTGGCACATCGTCATTTGATTTTAAAATTGCAAGGATCCGAAAGCCTGCATGAAAATTCACATTATCCCTCTTATATACTCCTAAGCCCTTATCGATATTGGCGAAGTACGAGTGATGCGACGCATTGTTTTTTTACGCACTCCAAGGTAGTGAATGAATATTGGCACTGTTTTGAAAATACTAAATATGTGGGCGATCCTAGAAAACGTTATTTAGGTTCAGAATCGCGTACAACCAATTTAATTTTTAAAGATTTACCCGGGTTTTCACCTATTCCCGCCCTAGCAGGGCATTTGCAATCGCAAGCAACCTTGCCGCCTTTTTTTGATTGGAAGCGACTTTGGTCTGCCGTAGGAGCACCCCTTGCGGGTGCCCTGTCAAATTAAGAGCGACCCTATGGGTCGCAACCTTATTTTTATAGGGCACCCACAAGGGGTGCCCCTACGGCAGAACCGCATTCAAAACAAGCTTACTGGCTCAGGAATATCCGCATGAATCCAAGCTTTTTTGAATTGACGCTTGGCTTCTAAAGATTTCTGCTTTTCACCTAAGCTTTCATAGCTCTTATACAAGCCGAATAAAGCCCACCCATTATTAGGATATTGTTTCAAATCCTGCTGGTAATATTGAATAGCCTCAAGAGGATGCCCCCATTTTAAATAAGCATCAGCCACTATTTCTTTAACAGGGAAATACCAATCCGGAGGTTCGTGATAACCCATATTAATTTGCATTTGCATCGCAGTTTTAAGGTGTGAGAGTGTGTCTTTTTCAATACCGTGAAAATTAGCGAGTGTGCCCAATAAAATCTCATGCGCAATCTTTAAAAGCTTGAGGCCATTCTCACTTAAATTTTCAGGAGTCTCGCCCTGTTGAATAAGTTCGTTCAATTGAATGCTTTCTTCTTCAGCTTCTTTTAAATGTTGGGTGTGTGCATAAGCCATAGCACGCGCATAATGCCACATGCCCTGCGCATAATGATAAGGATCCTGAGGCTTGGCTTCTTTGAGAATATCGCTCCATAAAGCAAAGCGTGCCTCTATATAATAGGGAACAGGAATAAACCACTGCAGATAAGGATCGTTAGCGATCATAGGCAGAGGCAGTGTTTTCATTAAGTCTTTGGCAGCGTTTAATGCTAATTTCCGATGTCCTTCCATCGCTGCTGTGCTTTGTAAAAAGTAAAAATTATGTTGATTCATATAAGTGACCTCTGGTTTAAAGCCCTGCTTTAAACACAGTTTGGAATATTTTTTATAGGTTTTAATGGCCTGTAAATTAGCGAGTGTGGCTTTGTGATAAAGGCCTGTTAGGAAATAAATATGTGCGGGCATATGGACTAGGTGTTCAGAACCCGGCACTAAAGTTTTTAATCGATGCGCGCTATCCATGGCGTCAGCAGGATGAGGAGATTGTTCTATCAGATGAATAAAATAATGATTAGCGCCCGCATGTTTTTTATTATTGGCTAGTATGGATTCTAAAGTTTGAACTAAGGTTTCCGTATTTTTTTCAATTTTCCCTTCAAGCCCCCAGAATCTCCATTCATTCACATCAAATAATGAATAGGCATAAAGTGCCTTGGCATCATTATCTTCTGGAAAACTCTGGCTCACTTTTTTCATTGCAGCTGCATAGTTCAATACTTCGTTTTTAGAAGAGGCGTCTAAATCAGAACCGGTGGTGTGACAACTAAAAGTGCCTGTTTGGGTCACAGGCTTTGGTGTATGTTGGAAGCGTTCTCTTAAAGCTAAGATATAAGCCTGTTCTTCGGGCGTAGCTTTCGAAGCCAAGGCAAGTGCTTTTTGCATCGCTAATTGCGCCTGTTGGTATTCATTACCCGCCATCGGTGCATTAGCTTTGTATCCCAACGATAAGGCTAAGCCCCAATAACACAGTGCACAATTAGGATCCTGATTAATAGCCCCTCGAAAAGAACGAATCGACTCACCCCATTCAAAACCATAAAACAAGGTCATGCCCTGATCAAAATAACGCTGCGCTAAAGGGCTGTTGGTAGAAATGCTGTGGTGAAAGGAACCTAGATTGTTAAACAAGGGGGCCGGCAAATGCGGCGTTGTCGCATTTGAGGGTAGTGATGCGCTTAATAAGCTCAGCGCAACTATAATCTTTTTTAGCATAATAGCCTCCTTTTTGGCCTTGTATACCCTTCGCATCTTGAAGGGTGAGGAGTATAGAATCGGCAGGCTATTGTCTTAAAAAACTTGCTAATAAGCCACCTAAATTTTATTTAGTCTATCTGAGCTTTGGGGGTTATAATCTGCGCCTTTATTTTCGTACGGATTTTATGAATAAAATATCTGAAAATTGGCTATTAAAAACCCCTATTGATGCTTTAAGCTTTGATTGCGATGGTACTTTGAGTGCTATTGAAGGTATTGATGAGCTTGCTGTTATGAATGGGGTGGGGCCTGCTGTTCAAAAGTTAACTGAAGAGGCCATGGCGAAAACAGGGCTTAATGAAGCCTTGTATCAGTATCGTCTTAATTTAGTGAAACCTACGCAAGATCAAACGCTGGCATTGGCTCAGCAATATTTTTCTCATAAGGTGCCTGACTTGCTTGAAGTGATTCAATTACTCCAAAGTCTTAAAAAAGAGCTTTATATTATTTCAGCGGGTCTTTATCCTTCCGTGTTTCGTTTTGCTCAGTTGCTCAATATTCCGGGTGAAAATGTGTTTTCCGTGAATATTAATTTTGATTCAGAAGGTCATTATGTGGATTTTGATCATAGCTCGCCTTTGATCACAGATGAGGGAAAAAATACTATAGGCGCTGAATTAAAAAAGAAACATCCTCGAATAATTCATGTGGGTGATGGATTGAATGATTATTCCATTAAAGAACAGGTCGTACGTTTTATTGGTTATGGCGGTGTTTTTTATCGTGAACGCATTGCAGCCTTGTGTGAGTATTATGTGAAACCTCCCTCAATGGCTTCGATCTTACCGCTTTGCCTTACGCAGCAAGAAGCTCAACAATTAACTGTTTCTCAACGGGCTTTATATCAAAAAGGCCTAGAATTACTCTGGATAAATCATGACTTATAACATATTAACTTTAAATGCGATTGCGGATTGTGGACTTGAACAATTCCCTAGGGATCACTACACCATCGCTTCTGATCTTGAAAATCCGGATGGGATTTTAGTTCGCTCTCAAGGAATGCATGAATTTTCATTCAACGATAATTTGAAAGTGGTGGGGCGTGCGGGTGCCGGTGTTAATAATATACCGGTTGATAAACTCACTCAGCTCGGTATTCCTGTGCTCAATACACCGGGCGCTAATGCAAATGCCGTTAAAGAATTAGTCATTTTAGGTATGCTTTTGGCTAGTCGTCATATTTTCCCTGCCTGGGATTATGTGCGTCAGGTGAAGGGTGATGATCAGTCTATTCACGAACAAGTCGAAAAACAAAAGAAGCAATTTGTAGGTTCTGAGCTTTTTGGTAAAACTTTGGGTGTGATTGGCTTAGGCAGTATCGGCGTGAAAGTGGCTAATATTGCTCTAGCTTTAGGCATGAAAGTAATAGGTTATGATCCTGCCATTACAGTACAACGCGCCTGGGAATTATCTTCGAATGTAGAGCAAGCCCATAATCTCGACAGTCTTTTAGGGCAATCTGATTTTGTAACACTGCATGTGCCTTTGATTGAGGCAACACGCCACATGATGAATGCGGCTTGTTTTAAGGCCATGAAACAAGGTTTGGTTTTACTCAATTTTGCACGCGACACCATCGTTGATAGTGCGGCACTTTCAGGCGCACTTCAGGATAAAAAAATTTCAGCCTATGTCTGTGATTTTCCCACAGCACAATTTAAAGATCATCCTCGGGTGATTAGCTTGCCACATTTAGGCGCTTCCACCGCAGAAGCTGAAGAAAATTGTGCTGTGATGGTCGCCAAGCAAGTGCGAGCTTATTTAGAATTAGGGAATATTCAAAATTCCGTTAATTTTCCTCAAATAGAAATGCCAGCCAGTACAGGTTTTAGATTAGCTGTAGCAAACGCCAATATACCGAATATGGTCGCGCAAATTTCTACAGTTTTAGCGAGCGCCCAATTAAACATTATCGATTTACTCAATAAATCTCGTGGTGATGTGGCTTATACTTTAATTGATGTGAATGCGCCTATTAGCGAAGAATTATTGGAAAAAATTAGAGCGATTGGCGGCGTTTTACATGTGAGAAGGTTTACCCCGTAGAGACGATTCATGAATCGTCTCCTGTCTTCGTGAAGGAAAAAAAGGAAAAGGTGCCTGGCACTTTTTGAGACTTCCAGAAGTGAGCATTTTTAACTAATTATTTGAGAAAACACAATGCCAGAAACAGTTAATAGTTTAATAGAGCGTATTATAATTTTGCAGGAAGAGTTAGAGAGGATTATTCTAGATATTGATCGCGAATACTTGATCTTTTTCACTTCTAATCAGGATGCTAGCAAGCATAGATTGGCCAACCTATGTTTGCTAGAACATATTGAATCATGCAGAAGAGCTCTGCAAGCCAAGAATATTGATCTATCAGCTTGTCCGCCGCCTCCAGGGTTTCCGCCTATTGAGCGCATTCCAGCCCTTACTGAATTTGTACCAATGAGGATGAGGTCTCAAGTTCTCGAGAAAATTTATATTCCTGGATCTGGGGTGGTGGTTATTGATGCTTTGAATTCTAAGATTCATTTCCTTTGCTCAAGCATCGCTAAGGCAAATAAAAATCTCAGGATATTAAAGCTTTTATTATTTTCTTTTCAAAGAGAGGCTACTTTGTTTAAGCATGTCAATGCGAATGTGAGTTTAAGGGCTTATATAGCTTCAGTTTTGCATTCATGGCTTCCTGTTTTTGGAATAGCCATTGACTCTATAAGTCCTCCTGTACCACCTTGCGAAGCCTTTCCTGGTCAGCCAGCATTGCCGCCGCCCCGGACTGCAGGGGAAGGTTCAGCTTTATTGCCGATGAGAGCCGTATCAGCTCCAGTCCCTGTGCTTTCCTCCAGCCCAGTAGGTGCTAGTAGTGTTAGTCTATTTCCACACTCGAGAAGAGCCGCTTCTGGTTTCCCCTCTGCAGCTGCGCGTGCTATGCCACTTTCTGGTGCTACTAGGGTATATCCTGCTGCCGCTGGAGCCGGTGCTGGTCGCTGAAAAGAAAAGCTACCAAAAAGGTGCCTGGCACCTTTTTGGTTTCAGGCTCTGCCGATTCCTGGTCAAGCGTTTGACTCGTGCTTAGATTGTTATCAACTGTAAACTGTCGGCTGCGAGTAAATCATTCGCTTGGATTTGGCCTATAAGCTGATTGAGTCCTATATACTGAATGCCTCGATTATTAAAATTCACGGGCATCTTCTAAGAATTTTTTTCAGTAAATTTTGAGGCTACTTTAACTGAAAGAGCTGTTATATTGCAAACTGTTCGCCTAAACAGGCATAGAGGCCCCCTACGGCAATTAGGTAATTAACTTGAATAACAACACAACTCCTTACAGCGGCCTTAACCCCAACTTAATTTTAGAAGCCATCGAAAGCACAGGCTTGTGCTGCTCGGGCACTCTTCTAGCCTTAAATAGCTATGAAAATCGAGTCTATCAAGTGGGTATTGAAGAGGGGCCTGCTGTCGTCACTAAATTCTACAGACCCGCACGTTGGAGTAATGAAGCTATATTGGAAGAGCATCAATTTTCTTATGAATTAGCTGAAAACGAAATACCCGTGGTTCCTCCTTTAATATTGTCGGGTCGTTCCTTACACGAATATCAAGGCTTTCGTTTTGCGATTTTTCCTAATCAAGGTGGCCGCACTTTGGAATTGGATAATTTAGATTATTTGGAATGGATGGGGCGATTTATTGGTCGCTTGCATGCCGTAGGGGCTTTGTCTTCCTTCCAGCATCGCCTGCATTTGGATGTTGAGACTTATGGTTATAAGCCTTATCAATTTTTATCAGAAAACAACTTCATTCCTATGGAGCTTAAATCAGAATTTGAAAAAGTGATGCAAGCCTTGTTAGCCGCGATTAAAGTGAATTTCGAGCAAGCCGGTGAAATAAAATATCTTCGTCTGCACGGTGATTGCCATGCGGGCAATGTGCTTTGGGGCCCTCAAGGTTCTTGGTTTGTAGATCTTGATGATTGTTTAATGGGCCCTGCAATCCAAGATCTTTGGATGTTGGTGAATGGCTGCAATGAGCAAGAAAGCAGGCTGGCTATGGATAAGCTTTTGAAGGGTTATCAAGAGTTCAACGATTTTAATTATAATGAATTATCCTTGATTGAAGCGTTGCGTAGTTTGCGAATGATTCACTACGCTGGCTGGTTAGCCAGGCGCTGGGAAGATCCGAGCTTTCCTCTAAATTTCCCTTGGTTTAATACCCTGAATTACTGGCAAGAGCAGCTCTCTCTCTTTAAAGAGCAGCTTCGGCTTCTAGACCCTAAGGTAGGTGGATTGTTCTTGCCTTAGTTCAAGGCAAATTATATAAGCTATTTAATTTTAAGTTAGGAGACTAATTGCTATGCCCCATATATCTGATTATGAAGATGAAGGCCCAGTGCGCTGGGCAAGAGCTAGGCTCAGGGAAGCACAAGAACGTCTTGCTCTTGCTCAAAGTCACTTAGGGATGATGGAGCAAAACACTAAGGCCTTAGTAGCAGGTAGATCCTCTTTATTAGTAGGTTCTGATGAACCAGGCATTCATCTTGCATTAATGCGTTATGCGCCCTTAATTCCCATGGTCATGGTAGGTGACTCGGAGCAGAAAGACCTGATTGTCCGCTACCAAAGAGAAGTGAGAGAAGCGGAAAAAGCTCTGGATAAAATTTTAGAAGCCGATTTTGTTAAAGTTAAGAGAGAAGAAGAAGGAGAGAGAGTCTTAGCCCTTATTGCAACACGGCACAGAAATGCTGTAGCAGCTCTCATAGCATCGAAAACTCCACCCGCTATAAGGCTCCTCGCCGACGGTACTGCAGCACGTGTTGCAGGTGTAATGCGGCGTAGGTGATTGATGAGGCGATCACAAGGGTTGTCCTCTATCGAATTAATTGAATCTTTATATCCAATTGGAGCTTGTTATGAACTCTTTTAGTCCTGAAAAATCCGAACTGGGGAAGAAGTCTGAATACAGCGCGACTTACGATCCCAGTAAATTATTCCCAGTCCCGCGCCAATTAAAACGCAATGATATTGATGTTAAAGAAAATCAATTGCCTTTTTATGGTTTTGATATTTGGAATCATTACGAGGTGTCTTGGTTAAATGAGCAAGGCAAGCCTATGGTGGCTCTTGCCGAGCTTATTATTCCGTGTGACACACCTAATATTATCGAATCAAAATCAATGAAGCTCTATTTTAATTCTTTTAATAATACAGCGGTTAAAGATGTTAAAAGCCTAGAAATCATCGTTAAAAAAGATTTAAGTGAGCGAGTGGGTGGGGAAGTGTTGGTTAAAATAATAGCTCTTCATCAAGTCGGTGATGGAAAGTTTTATGAGTGCATGGGTGGCACTTGCTTGGATGAGCTGGATATTCGTTGTTCTGTCTATACGGTAGATACTTCTTTATTACAAACTGAGGATGCACACGTTGAAGAAACACTGTGTTCAAATCTCTTAAAAGCCAATTGTTTGGTCACAGGGCAACCTGATTGGGGCAGCCTTCAAATTGCTTACAAAGGCAAAAAAATAAATCACGAAAATTTATTGCGATACATTATTTCTTTTCGAAATCACACCGAGTTTGCCGAACACTGCGTAGAGCGAATTTTCACCGATATTCAACGACACTGCCAACCCGATGAATTAAGTGTGTATGCACGCTTCACACGTCGTGGTGGCCTGGACATTAACCCCTATCGTTCAAGCAAAAACGAAGGAAGTTTGGATATAGGTGGGGATATTAATCAGAGATTGAGCCGGCAATAAAGGATTGGGCTATCAAACCTGCGGTGAGAGCAACCCACGTAATTCACCAAGACCAGTACCGGCACCCGTATCAACTTTCCTCCTACGGACACCCTCAGATTGAGGGCTGAAGAGATTAAGATGAATTGTAGCAGCAACCCTCGAAGTTTCTATTTCTAAAGGAGAAGGAGAATGTACTACGACTTCAATTCTTCCTGAATCAGCTGCAGCTATGGGAGCAGCTGTACTGGCTACGCCGAAACGAGGACTCGTTAGTTCCTCACCTTCAAAGATCGTTTCTTTTAATTTAGCTAAGAGTCCACTCACAATCTCTTCATGGCTTCCAGTGGCTGTTTTGAGAAAATCATCAATATCATCAACACCTAGACAGCCGCTGATATAGGCTTTTTCAGTATAAACTCGATGTGTAACCGCGTTAAAAAATACGATGACACGAGTATCCATTAAAATCTCAAGATATTGAATGGATCCCGTATAATTTCGAAGTGAGTGCGCGAAAGAAAACTCATCAGAGCCGTATAAATCTAGAAAATCATTCATTGATTGAAGCATTGGGGGATTAGCCAGGATGGCCTTTAAGGTGCTTTCCGTTAAATGTCCAAAATAGCCCAGCTTAAATAAAACAGAAATGTTTTTTATTTCCACGCAGTGTAAAAGCTGGCGTATTAAAACGCTGGTTTTTCCCAGATCTCTACCAAAAAATGAAATGGATGCGTACAGTTGCGCTAAAACTAAGGGAATATACGGTGCATATTCTATCGGAGCACTGGCCATCATTTTTTTTATTTGGCTGAATAAGTTGGGGGATTTTTTATGCAGGGCGATTAAAACTTTAGCGCAATGGAGGGGGTTATAATCCATCTTTTTTTCCCACAGTTCCTTGTAAAGGGGGGAAAGTATTAATGCCTTGTTATTCTTATAAAATTCACCCGTCTTATCTACCTCGCGTAAAGCAATCAGAGCTTCTGCAGCACCTATAGGATTGGGATGAATTATTACGGCACAAAGATCCACTCCTGAAGTGGTCGCATGAAGAAGGTCTTCATCATTAATAGCACTTGCGGCTTCAAAAGGGTCTATGGCCTCTAAAAGTCTGGATAGAAAAAGTGGTTTGGTGAAGTTGCGGAGGCTTGAGCTAGCAAGATTATTACAGGCATAGATTAAACGTTTTGGATAAGGATAAGCCAGTATCTTTGCTTCGTATTCCCGATAAAAGTCTGGATAGTACTCTTTTATCAATTTAAAGGTATGGTTATTTTTTGTTATTGATTCAGCCAGTGCCTTTTGACGTTCTTTATCCGCATCGGCTTCAAGTATCCTCCTGGCCTCAGCCAGTGGTGTGCTATAAGCAAAAAAATGCGCAAGATGTTGGCTTAAATAGCTATAACCTTTTTGATCACGCACAAGCTTTAAAGCTTGAGGCAATTCATTCTGAGCTGTAGAAACTTTTACTATTAAAGTCTCAATCCGATATTGAGTGAGCAAAGGGTGACGATTAAAAGGCCAAAAATTAAAAAGATCAGGCAATTGCAAAGCCTCTAGGCCCATTAAAAGCAGCTTCCCAGAAAACTCCGTTAGGGTAGATACCCTTCCCATGAGACCCGCTATGCTTATGGGCCTGAGACCACAGCGATTGAATTCAGCCTGAATTTTGTCTTGGGTAATTTTAGTTATTTTCATTTATTCCCACGAATTTATTAAACGCAGAACTATAAGAGAATTTCAGTCTTTTTAATACAGAACAAACGGCAGGTCACTTTCATTTCGGTCAGCAGGTCTCCGTAATTAGGATCGTAGGGTGTGTAGCAACTGTCTTGAAGCCTAGGCTTCAAGACAGTTGCTACGCCAATTTGATAGCTCAATCTATATAGCGAGTTTTATGTACCTAAAGCTGGGGCAGCCACACTTGTTTCCACGACTGTGGCTGCAAATGAAGCTTCAATCGCTTCTAATATACTTTTTTCGCCATTATCTAAAAAAGCTTTTAAATTTTCGCCTCTGGATCCTGGAAAATTTGGGATGGTGTTGGCAAGTGCATGAGCAAAGTTCATTGTTTTGGTATCGCTTTCCCAGAGTTCAGCGGCAGTTTTGTTGATGGTTCGTAAATAGTGTTTAAGGATCTCACAAATTTGTGCTCGCGAAGCAATCTCTCCATCCACTATGCGAATCATTGCAATGGCCCTTGCTATGTCGTTGAGGTTGAGCGAGCAGAGTGTCAGACCAAACTGGTCTGACACTCTACTCTAACAAGGTGTCAGACCAGTTTGGTCTGACACTTTTGTACATACATGGGAGCTTGTTATGAACTCTTTTAGTCCTGAAAAATCCGAACTGGGTAAGAAGTCTGAATACAGCGCGACTTACGATCCCAGCAAATTATTCCCAGTCCCGCGCCAATTAAAACGCGATGATATTAATGTTAAAGAAAATCAATTGCCTTTTTATGGTTTTGATATTTGGAATCATTACGAGGTGTCGTGGTTAAACGAGCAAGGCAAACCCATGGTGGCTCTTGCTGAACTCATCATTCCGTGTGACACATCTAATATTATCGAATCAAAATCAATGAAGCTCTATTTTAATTCTTTTAACAACACAGCGATTAAAGATGTTAAAAGCCTAGAGACCCTAGTTAAAAAAGATTTAAGTGAGCGAGTGAGCGGCGAAGTGTCGGTTGAAATAATACCCCTCCATAAAGTGGGTGATGGAAAGTTTTATGAGTGCATGGGTGGAACTTGCTTGGATGAGCTGGATATTCGTTGTTCTGTCTATACGGTAGATGCTTCTTTATTACAGACCGAGGACGCGCAAGTTGAAGAAACACTGTGTTCAAATCTTTTAAAAGCCAATTGTTTGGTTACAGGACAACCTGATTGGGGCAGCCTTCAAATTGCTTACAAAGGCAAAAAAATAAATCACGAAAATTTATTGCGATACATTATTTCTTTTCGCAATCACACCGAATTTGCCGAACATTACGTAGAACGAATTTTCACCGACATTCAACGACACTGCCAACCCAATGAATTAAGTGTGTATGCACGCTTCACGCGTCGTGGTGGCCTAGACATTAACCCCTATCGTTCAAGCAAAAACGAAGGAAGCTTGGATATTAATCGAAGATTGAGCCGGCAGTAGCAACTGTCTTGAAGCCTAGGCTTCAAGACAGTTGCTACGCACCAACCTACAAAATCAGCCAAGGCTTTCCCCATTCAGCACTCGTTCGTAGAGCTTAAGATAATTATCAGTGCATTGTTCCATAGAAAAATTTTCTGCAGCATAGTCTCGACAATCTTTGGGGGATAAAGAAGCTATGTTTTCAATAGCATCAATATAGTCTTCATCGTTTTGGCAGAGAAAACCCACTGTTGGGTTTATGAGTTCTCTCATTGAACCGAGAGGGCTGGTAATGACAGGCGTGCCGCTGATCAAAGCTTCAATAACCACTAAGCCAAAAGGTTCGTGGTAATTTATCGGAGCCAGAAGGGCTTTGGCATTGGATAATAATTCTTGTTTTTTTAGGTCGTCAATTTCGCCACAAAAATGAATGTAGGGTCGCATACTCTGAACTAAGCCCCCCGTTCTGCGGAGCTCAAAGCGTGAGCCCCCAGCTACTTTAAGATTGAATTGAAGTCTGTTTGCTAAATCAAGGGTCTTGCGAATGCCTTTAACTTTACGGCCGACTCTGGCTAAAAATAATAAATAATCGGACTTTTTTTCCGAAAAAACATAGTCATCTATCGGCAGGCCATTATAGACAAAAGTAGATCGCCCATGACGTTCAGCATGATTTTGGCTGAGGCAAACGGTATTGGGCGTATCAATGAATGTATTTTCTGGAAGGTTTCCATGTAAGGTTGAGAGCATAGGCTTGGGCCAACTTTTAGGAAGCGAATTGTGAAAGTGATAGATATCAATATCATTATCGAGTTGGGCGCTGGCTTCGCTGAGCGACTTTATATCTCGCATTTTAACGCAAGCAAGCTGAGAGTCTGGGTGAGAAAACACGGTGACTTCATGATTTTTTTTTATGAGTTCCTGCGCTAGCCATACGATATGTCTTTCTATCCCGCCATATTTCTTTGCGGGCAACGGACAATAGTCACCACCTACCAAGGCAATTCGCATAGTCTATTTTCCTTTTTCGGGTTGCTTGAGGAAGCATGATTTTTTGGGTTATTAGTTGAGGGAGTATAATAGGCTTTCTTTAATGGGAAAAGGTATGACCACTTTAGAATTTGGCTTGAAAATTTGGCTCCCCGGGACGGGTTTGAACCGCCGACCAAGTGATTAACAGTCACCTGCTCTACCACTGAGCTACCGGGGATCAGTGAGAAGGGCGCTATGGTAATGGTCGAGGTCGATGGGGTCAATAGTATTGATTAAAAAACGCCCTTTAAATTGAGAGAAAGAGCATTTTTCATGGATTAGCGTTTTAGAGCTGGAACTAGTGCTTGGCTTGCTGCATCCTCAAGTCGAGGGGCGGCAGCGCCAGCACGAACACCAGCGGCACCAGCACCAGCAGTAGTTGCTCTAATAGCAATAGCGGTATCAGCATCCCGAAGCTCAGGCACGGGACCTTGAAGGATGGCTTGGCCATTTCCAAGGACTACCATTAGAGTGACTCCACTTCCTGTTCTTTGGGCAGTTACAGCTAAGGGGTTTTCTCTCTTAAAAAAGCCAAAGCCACGCTCAAACCATCCTCCTCCCTTAGAAGCCGATTGAACACTAAGAGCCGATGAAGGATCCGCAGCGGAGCTCAAAGCCAGAGTTGTACCGGCTGCTCCAACCAAAGCCCCATCCGCTCTATCAGCTAAAGCTAAGCCTCCAGTTCCAGCAGCAGCTGCTCTTCCTTGAGGAACTAAAGCCAATAAATGAGGCGCTACAGCGCCTGCGCCTCCTGTGGCTCCAGCCATTAAAGCTAAATGGCCACCTGCAGCAGCTGCCCTTCCTTGAGGCGCTAAAGCTAATAAATGAGGAGCGACGCCACCGGCACCACCTGAGGATGCATGGCCTCTAGTTAATAGGCCTTCTTCGGAAGAAGGAGCTTGGACGCGTATCTCAACCCTATGCATAACAGCTCTAGCGCCTGTTTGTTTTAATTTCCCTTCTAATTCTTCAAGAAGGGGGGCTAATAATTTTTCTATGGCGGATCTGAGTGTGGCTTCGTCCATCTTAAATAGGGCTGCAAAAGCTTTTATAGTCTCCGGAGAAAGATCTACATCAGAATGCGCTTTTGTTTCAGCGCTTGCTTTAGGGGTTGATTGAGCTTCAAGCCAACGTTTTGCCTGCATTTGAGCCACAAAGGCTACGCCATGGAGTGGAAGATGGTGCCTGAGTAAGGCCGCTACGGTTTCTTGACCATTGGCCTTAACGGGGTGTTTTTCGATATCAAAATCAGCATAATCTTTTAATTCAGGATAAAAAGTTCTAAGAAAAAGATCTTGAACTTCTCCTAGGCTGGGCATGGCAGAGCGATCATCAAACAAATCGATAGCAGCGAGTGCCTTATAAGCTGAGTTTGCTGCGCGCTTTAATCCCTCAGGGCCATCTACTTCGTTTTTTAGTTGTTCAAGAGCCGATTTTAGCTTGCTCAGTAAATCAAAAATGGAGTCTTTTTTATTAAGATAATTTTTCCAATCTTTGCTCACCAAAATATCTAAAATAGCCCATAAAATATTTACCTCTTCGTCTTCGTCTGAGGAATTAATATGGTATGGTACGTCTAATTTTCCATTCTTATCACCTAACATAATTCCATTGGCGACAAAGAAGGTGTTAATCATGTTGTAAATGCGATCAAATTGATGAGCGGGTTTGCGCTCCATAATTCGAGTTTCCGCATTCAGTATTGCCGTTCTAATTAATTGCAGATTAAACTCAGCCATGTCCCGGTCATAATCCCTTCTCCCATGTGCGAGTTCGCTCATAAAGAATGTCGCATTAGCTTTGCTCAGGTCCTTAAACTTTATATTTAATTCACGAAGCATTTTTTCAGCGAGAAATTTAGCATTAAAGGCTGAGTCCCCAGTAGCTACTTTTTTTATAAAATTAAATAGACCTTTCAAAAGAGCGGCATCATTAGCCTCAAGTTGTTCGGGGGTATGTTGAGTGAGTACGCAATCAATGAGGAAGGCTAAGGCATAGCTATCTAAATTTTCAAATTTATGGCTTTCTAGTTCTTCGATACCTTCACTAAGGCGTGAATGAAAATAGGGGAAAGACCCTATTGCAATTGAAAATCCCAATAAACTGAGTTCAGAGCTTGTAGTAACTAGTGCGAATTTTGCTGCGCCTAAATCTTCAAGCGCGCCAGCACTAGGGCTAGGTGTTTGTAATGGGTGTAGGAATTTTTGTAATTCTTGACGCAAAAAATTAACGCGAAGCTGTGTTTCGGGTTTGAACAGAACCCCATCTTTTTCTGATAATTCGAATACACGAGCTCTCTTTTTATAGCCCATGACTGCGTATTGGATGTCATCTGCAAAGGCAGCTGTTTTTTGACTGGCCACAGCCAAGCTAAGATCTTGAGTGGCTTGTATAACAAAATCAGCAGTGGGCATTTCATTCTCCAGTTAGCTTATAAACATTCAGTATATCAAGCGAAGCTTAAGAATTTATTAAATGTCCCTATAAAACTGCCTTCAACCTCTCCATCGCCACTTTCAATCTATCCAGGCTGGTGGCATAGGAGACGCGTATATGGCCTGGGGCTCCGAATTCGGTGCCGGGTACGACGGCAACGTTGGCTTCTAATAGTAATTTTTCGGCGTAGTCGATGTCGTTGTTGATCCCTAGTTTTTTCATGCTTTCGCTGACATCGGGGAAGGCGTAGAAAGTACCATCGGCATTGACGCAGCGCACGCCGGGTATTTCATTTAAGCTTTTAACGACAAAGTCATGGCGTTCTTTATAGGCTTTGACCATCTCACCAATGCTGCTTTGATCGCCATTTAAAGCTTCAACGGCGGCACGTTGTGCAATAGAGCAAGGATTCGAGGTGCTTTGTGATTGAATTTTTTTCATGGCATCGATTAGTACTTTAGGTCCTGCCGCATAACCAATACGCCAGCCGGTCATTGCATAGGCTTTTGAAACGCCGTTGACAACCAGTGTTCGATCTTTTAATTCAGGACAGGCATTTAAAATATTCTGGTATTTGGATTTATCCCAGAGTATGTGTTCGTAAATATCATCGGTGACTATAACGATATTGGGATGTCGCAATAAAATTTTGCCTAAGGCTTTCAACTCTTCGACGGTGTAACAAATACCGGTGGGGTTGCTGGGGCTATTGAATATAATTAAGCGTGTTTTTGCGGTAATTGCCGCTGATAATTGTGCGGGGCTGATTTTGTAACGTTCATCAAAACCGGTGCGTATGAACACAGGTTCTGCCTCGGCCAATTTCACCATGTCTGGATAAGAAACCCAATAAGGTCCGGGTATTATCGCTTCCGTGCCTTCTTCCAATAAGACTTGCGTTAAATTGTAGAGCACTTGTTTGGCGCCACAGGAAACCATGATTTGATTGGTTTCATAGTCTAATTTATTTTCACGTTTGAATTTATCCGCAATGGCTTTTTTTAAAGCCGGGATTCCGTCCACGGGTGTGTATTTAGTAAAGCCTTCGTTGAGGGCTTTGATGGCCGCGTTTTTGATGTGATCAGGCGTGTCAAAATCCGGTTCCCCCACGCTTAAATTAATAATGTCTTTGCCAGCGGCAATTAACTCACCGGTACGCGCGTTGATCGCGAGTGTCGCGGAAGGTTTAACTTGTTGAACACGGCGGGCTAGGGTGATCATGATCTTTATCCTTTGTTGTGGCTTTTTAACTAAGCGAATCATAAAGGGGGTCAAGTCTTGAATCAACCGCTAAACGGTTGATTCAAGACTTGACCCCGGAATTTATGCGTTCTGCCGTAGGGGTGCCCCTACGGCAGTTTGATCTTCTTATGCTCTGCGTCCAGCTCCAGCCCCACCTCCTACTGCCGCTCCAACAAGGCCAACTCTCTCATTCGCATCACCAGAAACACAGACATTTCGGCAACGCTGAGTCCTACAAGCAAAAATGGTGGCTACGGAGGCTATGAGTGCAGCAGCGGCAGCTGCACCGCCTGCTATTCCGTAAATAGACTCAGGGCTGAGCGACTGTCCAGCATTTGAGGGATTAGAGTTAGCAGGAGGGCCTTCACTTTCACTTGAAGAAGGCGAGGACGTAGAGCTTGAGGACGCTGTGGATGAAAATGTGGGATCAGAGCTAGCTTCAGCAGTAACTGTAGCGCTAGGAGTGATTGAACCCGTAGGTGTAGGCTCTACAGCACAAACATCACTGGTAAGCTTGTAAATAAGCGCAGACTGAGCCGGGTCACCACGTGGTGGGTCGTAGTTACTGGTCACCCAGGCTTCACCGCCACATAAGCCCGTGTCATTGTAAACAAGCCCTACTGGATAAGGGCAGCCTAGCATGATATAGAGGCCATTTGCCTCTAAAGCAGTATCAAGCTTTGGCAGTAGATCAGAGGGTAGGCCGCTGCCTAATACCAATGTAAAGTAGCCTCCCGGTGCGATACAGTTATAACCAGGGAGACGTGTCGGTGCTGGTGAAGGTTTGGGAGAGCGTGTTGCTGAACGGGTGGGTGTGTGTGTTGCTGAGGGATGGAGTCTATTCCACTCAATACAGGCTTCATTCACATAGCTGGTAATACGTGTCGCTGTTGTATGGTTGTAAATGCCATCAATATAGTTGGCCCACAATTGAGCAGAGGTGCCGCAGATATTGGTATTAAGGGCTATTACAGGAGAGTTACATCCACTAATACCATGAATTCCATAGGGGGTCAGAGCGGCTGCAATAAAATCAACTTGAGCTTGAGACATGACCCCCAGCAGCAAGCTAAGTTCTCCATACTCGGGTAAGGGGTCGTCATTAGGCTTTGTTAGGCAATTAGCAACATAGCCCGGAGGTATCGCTACAGTTGATCCCACGCTTGATTCCACAGTTAATCCAGGAGTTGATCTCAAGTATTGGGTATAAGGCAAGGGGGATGCAGCAGTATCCTGCATGCCTTGAATTTGGATAGGGGAGCCGCTCATTAGCTTTCTTTGGGCTGATGAAGGTTTTTCTGGGGCTGAAGGTCGTGCTGAGCTGCTTATTTGACTGGCTTCAGGCCATGCCAAAGGAGGCTCGGCCGTTAGAGAGGCTGCTAGTGAAAAAAAGTCAGCGCCGCTGCTTAGAGGTATGGAGCTTGCAGCCTCGGTTCTGGCAGCGGCGGATAGGGAAGAAAGCGCTAATAAGGCATTTAAAGCTTTAGGCATGGTTTTACTCCGGTTTTTCTAATAATCTATTTGGGCTACAAATTCGGACCGCAAGTTTGCCATCATAAATGAGAAATATTAAGGAAATCTTAAATACTGTATGAAATCTAAACAATTATTCCATTTAAACTCTAAATTTGCTCCCGCAGGGGATCAGCCTAAGGCTATTGAGGCCTTGATTGAGGGTTTGAATGATGGTTTGGCTTTTCAAACGGTTTTGGGTGTGACGGGTTCGGGCAAGACCTTTACCCTGGCGAATGTGATTCAATCCGTCCAGCGGCCTACCTTGATATTGGCTCCCAATAAGACCTTGGCCGCGCAGCTGTACAGTGAAATGCGCGAATTCTTTCCGCATAACTCGGTTGAGTATTTTGTTTCTTATTATGATTATTATCAGCCTGAGGCCTATGTGCCCTCTTCGGATACCTATATTGAGAAAGATGCCTCGATCAATGAACACATTGAGCAAATGCGTTTATCCGCCACCAAAGCTTTGTTAGAGCGTAAAGATGCCATTATTGTGGCTACGGTTTCGGCGATTTATGGTTTGGGTGCGCCGGAATCCTATTTGAGTATGGTTCTGCATGTGAGTCGGGGGGAGCGCATTGATCAGCGTCAAATTCTGCAACGCTTGGCGGAAATGCAATATAGCCGCAATGATACAGCTTTTACGCGAGCCACTTATCGAGTGCGCGGCGATGTGATTGATGTGCATCCCGCGGAGTCGGATTCCGAGGCTGTGCGTATTGAGCTGTTTGATGATGAGGTGGAAAACTTAAGTTTGTTCGATCCTTTAACCGGTAAAGTTTTGCAAAAGATTCCACGTATAACTATCTATCCTAAATCACATTATGTAACGCCTCGTGATAAATTACTTAAAGCCGTGGACCTCATTAAAGAAGAATTGACGGAGCGTTTGGCCGAGCTTCGGGGGCTTAATAAATTGGTAGAGGTGCAGCGTCTAGAACAACGCACTCAATACGATGTGGAAATGATCGTAGAATTGGGCTATTGCTCGGGTATTGAGAACTATTCTAGGCTTTTATCTGGCCGAAAAGCGGGGGAGCCGCCACCCACTTTATTCGATTATTTGCCGCGCGATGCGCTCTTAGTTATTGATGAATCGCATGTCACTGTACCGCAGTTGGGGGCGATGTATAAAGGTGATCGAGCACGCAAGGAAAATTTAGTAAACTACGGATTTCGCTTACCTTCCGCTTTGGATAATAGGCCTTTACGCTTTGATGAATTCGAAGGCTTGATGCCGCAAACCATCTTTCTTTCAGCCACTCCCAGCGCTTATGAATTGGAGCACAGCGATAATATTGTTGAATTGGTGGTGCGCCCCACGGGTTTAATCGATCCTGAAATAGAAATACGTCCCGTTTCAACGCAAGTGGATGATTTATTATCGGAGATTAAGAAGCGCGCCCTAATCAATGAAAGGGTTTTGGTGACGACGCTAACGAAGAAAATGTCGGAGGATTTAACGGATTATTTGGCAGAACACGGTGTGCGCGCTCGTTATTTGCACTCGGATATTGAGACTATTGAGCGCGTTGAGATTTTACGCGATCTTCGAGCCGGTGTTTTTGATGCTTTAATCGGGATCAACTTGCTAAGAGAAGGCCTTGATTTGCCAGAAGTTTCATTGGTGGCCATTCTAGACGCTGATAAAGAAGGTTTCTTGCGATCCGAACGTTCTTTGATCCAGACCATCGGCCGCGCGGCTCGAAATTTGCATGGTAAGGCTATCTTATACGCGGACAAAATAACGAATTCCATGCAACGCGCCATGAGCGAAATGGATCGTCGCCGTGCGATTCAAGAGGCTTATAATACAGCCCATGGCATCACACCCAAAGGCATTGAAAAGGCGCTCTATCACATCATTGAGCGATCAGAAGAGCATCCCAATCAGGTGTCTGAAGAGCAGGCGGAATACACGGCTTTAAATCCAAGGCAGCGTTTGCAGAAAATCAAAAAGCTTGAAGAGCAAATGTATCGGCATGCCAAAAATTTGGAGTTCGAGCAGGCGGCTAAATTGCGGGATGATTTGGCCGTGTTGAGACGGGTGATTGATTAGTTGAATCTGCCATAAAACTCAGGGATGATGTCGCCTTTCATAGGTTATAGGGAATTTAATCATGTTCGATTTAAACCACTTCATTATCGCCGCGGGTTATGCCGGCGTTATCAGTATCATCTTTGTCGAGACAGGGCTTTTTGTAGGCTTCTTTTTGCCAGGTGATAGCCTCTTATTCGCGACCGGTCTTCTAGCCTCTCAAGGTATTTTCAAGATTGAATGGATGGTTCCCGCTTTAGTGATCGCAGCCATCTTGGGCTATACCTTAGCGTATTATTTGGGCGAGAAAATTGGTCATTGGTTAATGAAGCGCAAGGATAGCTGGTGGTTTAAGAAAAAGCATCTGCAAGATGCTCATGCGTTTTATGATAAACACGGGGCTAAGGCCTTGGTTTTAGGTCGTTTAGTGCCTGTGATTAGAACCTTTCTTCCCGTGGTCGCGGGTATGGCAGAAATGCCCTGGGGCCGCTATATGAAGTGGAATATTTGGGGCGGCATTATTTGGATCGTGGGCGTCACGATGGCTGGGTATTTCCTAGGTCAAAGAATACCTGGAATTGATCACTACATTTTGCCCATTAGCTTGGGGATTATTGTGGTTTCGGTTTTGCCGGCTGTGTGGCAGTATTTTAAAAGATAGGTTTTCCGTAGGGCCGCCGAATTTAAATTGGCCTAATCGCCCGTCTTGATTGAACCGAAATCTCGCTATTGGGTAGAGACAATTCACGAATTGTCTCTCTATCTTGTAACGAGAGAGACAATTCATGAATTGTCTCTACCCGATAGCGAAATCTCGCTACAGGGTGGATGGACGATTCGGCCGAATTTTAAATTCACTGCCCCTACGGCTGAACCTCCCCATTCAAAAACTTCCTCACAACCCCGAATTCATCCAATAACAAGAGCTCTCCGCGATCACTAATCCCTTGTCCGATGCCTTGAATAGTCTGCTGGGGTTGCTTTAAAGCGACAGGGCGGTTTTTGCAATAATCATGTTCCTGCCAGGCTTTTACAAAAGGCTTAAGGCCTTTTTCTTCAAAATCTTGAAGAGTTGATAAAGTTTCATCGAGTAAAATTCCCGCCAGGCGATTGCGCTCTATCTTAGTATTCGCTATTTCTTGCAGGCTAACCCAGGGCTGATCGATGGGGGCGCTGCTGGCAAGCTGCGTGTTAATGCCCATGCCTAGAACCACCTGGCAGCTTTCGTTAGATTGCGCTATGACTTCAACGAGGATGCCGGCAAGCTTACGTCCTTGCCATAAAACATCATTAGGCCACTTTAAGTAAAAGGCATCTTTCAAGCCATAACGCTTTAAAGTATTGAGGATAATAACGCCACAGACCAAGCTTAAACCCAATAGTTCAGCGGGATCCTTGTCAAAATGCCAAGCCAGCGAAAAATAGATATTGTTGCCATAAGGCGACACCCAAGAACGCCCCCGTCGACCGCGACCTTGGGTCTGCTGTTCAGCTAAAGCTGCGATAGGCAATAGGGGGTTTTGCCGAATTTGTTCAAGTAAATAATCGTTGGTAGAGCCTATAGAGTCCAGAAGTTTGAGCTGCGTGAGCTTGGCCTGACTCACCAAGCTTAATTCCGCGCGAATCAAAAATTCATCTAGAAATTCAATCCCACCCCTCAAGCAATAACCTTTGCCTTGCTGCGATTCAATCGGTAACCCCGCCAGCTGCAATTGCTGGATATGCTTCCAAATAGCCGCACGCGTAACACCTAAGTGCGTCGCCAGCTTTTCACCCGAATGGAAGCGGCCGTCTTGCAATACAGTTAACAAAGGGGAGTTTTTCATGGGATAGAGGTACCGGGTACAAAAATGAGGAATTGTACCTGGTACCTTGCCGCATTCAAGGTACCAGGTACAAAAACGCGAAATTGTACCCGGTACCTTTTTGATTTGCGCAGCCCAATAATTCAATGCAGTGGTTTCCAGCCGCCATAGCTGTTAAACTCCCCTACTTTTTTCACGAGAACCTATATAATGATCGAGCAAATCCGTAATGTGGCTATTATTGCCCACGTAGACCATGGTAAAACAACTTTAGTTGATAAACTTTTAACACAGACTGGTAGCCTAGAGAGCCGTGCGGTTCCGGTGACTCGCATGATGGATTCCAATGATTTGGAACGTGAGCGCGGTATTACTATTCTGGCTAAGAACACCGCCATTCGTTGGAATGGTTATCGCATTAATATCGTGGATACGCCTGGACATGCCGATTTTGGTGGGGAAGTGGAACGTATTTTGTCCATGGTGGATTCCGTGCTTTTGCTGGTGGATGCCGTCGACGGCCCTATGCCTCAAACCCGTTTTGTGACTCAAAAGGCCTTTGGCTGGGGTTTAAAGCCCATTGTTGTGATCAATAAAGTAGATCGTCCTGGTGCTAGACCTGATTGGGTAGTGGACCAAGTCTTCGATCTTTTTGTGAGCTTAGGAGCCACCAACGAACAGCTCGATTTCCCTATTATTTTTGCTTCGGCTTTGAATGGTTATGCCCAATATGAATTGGATAAACCGAGCGATAATATGGAGCCCTTATTGGAAACCATTGTTAAATTCGTTCCTCCGCCGGCCGTGGATCTAGACGGTCCTTTCCAGATGCAGATCAGCTCCTTGGATTATTCCAGTTATGTGGGTGCCATTGGGGTAGGGCGCATTAAGCGTGGACGCATTAAAACCAATACGCCTGTGTCGATTATTGATCGCGATGGTAAAACTCGCCAAGGCCGAGTCTTGCAGGTATTAGGCTTTATGGGCTTGGAACGCACCGAAGTGCCTGAGGCTTCTGCGGGCGATATCATCGCAGTAACTGGCATAGAAAACATTCGTATTTCCGACACCTTATGTGATCCTTCTAAAGTAGAGGCTTTAACGCCTTTGAGCGTGGATGAACCTACTGTTAGCATGACTTTCCAAGTAAACTCTTCGCCCTTTGCAGGTCGTGAAGGTAAATATGTAACGGGTCGCCAAATCTCAGATCGCCTAGATCGAGAGCTTATTAGTAATGTGGCTTTGCAGGTCGAACGTCTTGAAGGCGGCGATAAGTTTAAAGTTTCCGGCCGTGGTGAATTGCATCTAGCCATTTTGATTGAAATCATGCGTCGTGAAGGCTATGAGCTTTCCGTTTCACGCCCCGAAGTTATTTATAAAGAGATTGATGGGGTTCTTTCAGAGCCTTTTGAAAGCTTGGTGGTGGATGTGGAAGAAACCCATCAAGGTGCCGCTATGCAGCATTTGGCCTCCAGTCGAGGGGATCTGAAGAACATGATCTCTGACAGCAAGGGCCGTGTTCGTTTGGAATATATTATCCCAACCCGAGGACTCATTGGCTTCCACTCAAAATTCCTAACCATGACTTCAGGCTCTGGGGTTATGACCCATATTTTTGATCATTATGGCCCTGTTAAGAGCGCAGGCCTGGGTGGCCGCAATCGAGGCGTGTTGATCTCTAATGGCCTTGGCGTGAGCACAGGCTTTGCCTTGTTTAATCTCCAGGAGCGCGGTGATCTCTTTATAGGTCCGCAAACGGAAGTCTATGAGGGCATGATTATTGGTATCCACTCACGCGATAATGACCTGGTGGTTAATGCCACTCGGGAAAAGCAGCTTACGAATGTTCGCGCATCGGGTACGGATGAAAATATCGTTTTAACGCCGCCTATTAAACTAACACTTGAACAAGCCCTAGAGTTTATTGATGAAGATGAGCTCGTAGAAATTACCCCAACTTCCATACGTTTACGAAAGAAATTTCTTAAAGAGAATGAAAGAAAACGGGGCGGACACAAGAGCTAGGATCCCAATTTTGGGTGCCTTAAGGGCGCCCAAAAAATAAATTTTCAACTTCACTGGCATTCTGCCATACCTGTACTATTATTGCTCACGTACCTCTTGATTGAACTTAAGGATAAGAACAAAAGATGGGTATGAACAAAGCTGTTCTGTTTAATAAAAAAGTAAGGAGACTGAAAATGAGTAAACGTGAAAGAGTGTTGAGCTATGTGTTAGCTGTTCTAGTACTGCTCTCTGCTGTTATGGAGTTTACAGTATTAGCCTAAGATGACCTCACTACCGATACAACGCCCCTTTTGGGGCGTTTTTTTTTGCTTTGCCTAGATACAGGCAAGTACTCGATGTTTTGTAGAGACGATTCACGAATCGTCTCCTTTTCCCCACAGGGAAAAACACCGTTATAGGGAAAGGTGCCAGGCAGCTTTGACGCCTTACAAGCGTATGGATGCCATAAGGGGTAAGCTTAGAGGCAGGGATCGCTGTGCTTTTTCTTCTAAAGAAACCACCCGTTTTTCCCGTTCTTCTTTTTGCGTGATGAATCTATCGGACTGAATCCATCGTGACTCATCACCTCCAGGCCTCAAATCATTTAATAAAACAGCGCGTAGTAGTACAACAATAGCTATTTTTGAGGGTTTGGTGGCTTGTCGGAGTCGGTAGGTAAATAGAAATTGTTTTAAAAAAGCATTATCGCTGATCGCGTTATCTAAGGAATTAAGCCAGAGCCAGAGTTCTTTTGCATCCTGTCGCTGAACGGTGGTGCGTTGCATATAGATTCCACCATACCAAAAACCCACATCCGGCAAGGAATTCTGATAATCAACTAAAGCGGCCATCACCCTTCCTTTTAATTCTCCAGGACCTGAGGTAGAAGGGCTGGGAAATAATTCTCTAGGAATAACAGTTTCAGGTGTGTAAACCCTTCTATCTATAGTTGGACGGGGGGTGCAGAAAGCTAAGGCGGCTGCTTGAGCCTTTGGAAAGGCTGAAATACCTGCGGGCATAGTTTGGGTCTTCCCTAAAAGCCGCGGATACTAGCATGGAATTTAGCTATAAAACCAGCACATAAAAAAAGGTGCCAGGCACCTTATTATAGGGAAAGATCTCAGGCACGTAGCTCAGGTACTTTACTCAGACACACCCGCCTTCCAGGCGGGAGAGGAACGCTGCTGGTTTGGATCTGGATCCCCGCCTCCGCAAGGATGACAGTTGTCTAAGCATCATTTTTGATAGTATTCCCCCCGACTTGACAAAGTCATACCCCGAGACGAGAATTCACCCCTTTGAGAAACCTAGGGAATGCTATGAGCCCCACATCAACTCGTTTTAAACGCTTTTATCCTTGGTTAGTCTGGGGTTTGGGCGCGACCTTCATGTTCTATAAGTATTTCTTGGAAGTCTCGCCCAGTGTGATGGTCGATGATTTAATGCGAGTTTTTAATACTTCAGGCGCCCAATTAGGCAATTTGGTGGGTTGTTATTTCTATGCCTACTTAATCATGCAGATCCCGATGGGGATTTTCACCGATCGCTTTGGGCCTCGTCGAGTCACGAGTCTCGCTATTTTGTGTTGTGGGGCCGGGGCCTTGTTATTGGCTTATGCTCATGAGCTGTATGTGGCTGAACTGGCGCGATTTATCACAGGCTTTGGGGCTTCGGTTGCGGCGCTCAGTTGCTTAAAATTAACCACGCTTTGGTTTCCTCCCAAACGCTTTTCATTGATGGCGGGCTTAATGCTCTCGGTGGGTATGTTGGGGGCTGTGGGTGGTCAGGCACCTTTATCCATTGCGATGAATTATTTAGGATGGCGTGATTCCATGATTTATGGAGCGGTCATTGGCTTTGTGTTTGCCTTTATATTCTGGCTCACGGTGCGTGATCATGGTCCTTATGCCATGCCTCATCCTCCCGAAGAAATGCATCGCACGCCCATTCTTTCCGGTTTAAAAGAAATTTTAACGACTCGTCAAACCTGGTTTTTATCTTGGTACAGTGGTTTGGCCTTTGCGCCGGTTTTAGTCTTTGGTGGTTTGTGGGGCGTGCCTTATTTACAAGAATTATACGGCTTTGAGCGCACACTCGCGGCTCAGCAAATTTCCCTGGTTTTTATAGGCTTTGCGGTGGGGGCGCCTCTTGCAGGTTGGTTGTCGAGTTATATGAATAAACGTTTGCCTGTGATGATTTGGGGAACCGCAGCGGCTTTTGTTTTTTCACTGCTCATTCTTTATATTCCCAATATGAGCGCGTGGGAATGTGGGGCTTTAATGTTTTGCTTTGGTGCGAGCATTAGCTGCTTTTTACTGTGTTTCTCGATGATTTGTGAAGTGAATCGTATTGTTTTAGCCGCCACCGCTATTGGTTTTATGAACAGCTTTGATGCAGCCCTTGGCGCTTTAACAGATCCTTTAATTGGTAAGTTTTTAGATTTAGGTTGGGATGGAAGAATGGTTCATGGCGTGCGGGCATTCTCCGTTGAAAATTATCACACTGCGATGCTGGTTATTCCGGTGTATTTAGCGATATCGTTGGTATTGTTATTTTTTATTAAAGAGACGCACTGCGTTCAGAAATAGGGCAGCCGTAGGGGCGACCCTACGGCTGCTTTTCACAAACTCCAATCAATAGCTTCGCGCCCAAAAGACTTCAACACCTCATTCGCCTTAGAAAAATGCTTACAACCTAAAAATCCTTTATGCGCTGAAAAAGGAGAGGGGTGGGGCGCTTTTAAAATAATGTGTTTTTTAGTATCAATTAAAGCTTCTTTTTGTTGGGCATAAGCGCCCCATAATAAATACACGATGGGTTTGGGATGAGTGTTTAATTTCTCAATCACCGTATCGGTAAAAATTTGCCAACCAATTTGGCTGTGGGATTGTGGATTATTAGCTTCTACCGTTAACACCGCATTTAATAATAAAACCCCACGTTCAGCCCATGGAATTAAACAGCCATGATTCGGAATTTCAAAGCCAATATCACTGTGCAATTCTTTGAAAATATTTTTCAAAGAGGGTGGTGGAGTAATGCCGGGTTTAACCGAAAAAGAAAGGCCATGCGCTTGATTAGGTCCATGATAAGGATCTTGGCCAATAATCACCACTTCAACCTTCTCAAAAGGCGTGTATTTCAGCGCGTTGAAGATTTCAGTTTGAGGCGGATAAATGACTTTTCCAGCAGCTCGTTGCTTCTGCAAATAAGCCATAATCTTTTGAAAATAGGGCTTAGATTTTTCTTCCCCTAAGAGATCCTTCCATTCCAAAGTATGTGTCTTATCCATAGGGTCGGTAGGATAAACTAAATTGATCCTAAGTGGCAAATAATTAACACATTGTAAATCCCGCTGTCATCAGCGGGATTTACTGGCTTCCTGCGGGATTTACTGGCAAACTGTGCGGCTTCATTAACCCCCTAGAGGAGATCTTTTGATGTTGATTGGAGTACCTAAGGAAATCAAAACTCATGAATATCGAGTTGGTTTAACACCGAATAGCGTGCAAGAAGTTGTAGCGCATGGTCATGAAGTTGTGGTTGAACACAATGTGGCGGAGGGTATTGGTTTTACCGATCAAGATTATATCGAAGCGGGCGCAAGAATCGCTCAAACACCTCAAGAAATTTATGCGCAAGCGGACATGATTGTCAAAGTCAAAGAACCGCAACCCAGCGAATTTCCTTTATTGCGCGAAGGACAAATTTTATTTACCTATTTGCATTTGGCTCCAGATCCAGAACAAGCTCAGGCTTTAATTAAATCCGGCTGTATTGCTATTGCTTATGAAACTGTAAGCGATATTCACGGTGGTTTGCCATTATTGTCTCCCATGAGCCAAGTCGCGGGTCGTTTATCGATTCAAGTGGGTGCGTATGCTTTAGAAAAACACCAAGGTGGACGCGGTGTTTTATTAGGCGGCGTTCCTGGTGTGGCTCCTGGTAAAGTATTGGTGATTGGTGGTGGTGTAGTGGGTATCAATGCGGTTCGTATGGCGGTTGGTAAAGAGGCTCGCGTTACGGTTGTCGATAAATCCATTGCTCGTTTGCAATATTTAGACGCGCAATTTGGTAGCAAAATTAAGACGCTGTATTCCACTCAAGCGACCATTGAAAAAGCCATTATGACGGCTGATCTTGTAGTAGGTGCCGTTCTAGTGCCAGGACGTGCTGCGCCTCGTTTAATTAGTCGAGAAATGTTAGCTAAAATGCATCCCGGTAGTGTCTTGGTGGATGTAGCCATTGATCAAGGTGGTTGTTTTGAAACCAGCCGAGCGACTACGCATGACAATCCTACCTATGTGGTGGATGGCGTGGTGCATTATTGCGTGGCGAATATGCCTGGAGCCGTTCCCAGAACCTCAACCTTTGCGTTGAATAATGCGACTTTGCCTTTTGTAATAGCCTTGGCGAATAAGGGTTATCGCTTGGCTTTAGCCGAAGATCCCCATTTATTAGCGGGATTAAATGTGTGTAAAGGGCATGTGACCTATGAGGCCGTGGCCTTGGATCTGAAGTTGGGCTATAAGCCAGCGCTGGAAGCACTGGCGGCTTGATCTGCCTGTAGGGGCGACCCTCGCCGTCGCCCTATCAAAAAATGCCTAGGCATTATGATTTCATAGGGCACCCACAAGGGGTGCCCCTACGGCTGACCGAATTTCCCTAGTATTTCCTCTCATCCCTCATTAGAATCGTGCAATGATTAAACAGGGGATAGATATCAAAGGCTTTTTAGTGGCATTCATGCTGTGTCTCTCAATGGGCACGGCAAGGGCTGATGATTCTCTGAAACCCTACACCGACTACGCCGGCCCTCCGCCTGAAGAATTCTCAGCAAACCAAGCACCCCTAGTCGAAGAAAGCGAAGGCTTGAACTTATCCAAACCGCTTTATATTAATCAATCACACAGTCTCTGGGAAAAAATTATTCGTGACTTTCAATTGCAAGGCGAGAGTACAAATCCGGCTGTGGCCTATCAAACGCAATGGTTTTTAGCGCATCCTAAATTATTGCAGCGCATGTTGAATAATGCAGTGCCTTATCTTTATTATGTTCATGAGGAGATCAAAAAGAAAAATCTTCCCGGTGAATTGGTGTTATTACCTTTAGTGGAAAGTGGTTACAGTCCTTATGCTTATTCGGAAGCCGGTGCTACCGGTTTATGGCAATTAATGCCCACCACAGCCGCTGATGTGGGCCTGCGTATTAATTGGTGGTATGACGCACGTCGCGATATTTTTGTTTCAACGCAATCGGCTTTAAGTTATCTAGAAGGCTTGCACACTCAATTTCACGATTGGCCTTTGGCTATAGCTTCTTATAATGCCGGTCAAGGTTCTGTACAAAATGCCGTTAATAATAATGTACGCAATAATAAAGCCGTGGATTTTTGGTCTTTGCCCTTACCCACTGAAACACGCGATTATTTTCCTAAATTATTGGCGCTCGCTAATATCATTATGAATGCCGATCATTATCATGTGGATTTACCTTATGTCGCCGATGAGCCTTATTTTGAATCGGTAACATTGCATTCTCAGGCCACACTCGAACAACTCGCTAAAATGGCGAATGTCAGTGAAAGCGTTATTCAACGTTTAAATCCGGCTTTTAGACGTTGGGCCACAGAGCCCAATAATGCCTATACTATTTTAATACCCGCGAAACGCTTGGAGTATTTCGAACAAGAATTAGGAAAATGGACAGGAAAAATTGAATTAAGTTGGATGTATCATCAAGCCCGAAACGGTGAAACTTTAGCAAAAATCGCTAAAAATTATCATACAAGTTTAAATCTTTTAGCTAAAATCAACGGCTTAAATCAAAACTCATCGATTAAAACGAATGAAAGTTTATTAGTGCCCGTGCGCTTACATCGACGATTTAATATGCCCGATAATCAAGCGATTGCAAACAATCAAAGCACGCAACCCACTGTAATTACAGCACCTTCTCCGGGTCTGGATGTATCAACTAAAGTCACTCACTCTGATAGTTTGGAAGAAATACTCACTAAATTACAATCACAATCTTAATAAAACCTTAAGCAAAGCTTAATAAAACTTTAATATTCGAAGCGTACACTGGAATCATGAAATAACCTCAACAAGGTAGGTGAGTCATGAGAGATCCAGTTATAAATCGTATTGATCCTAATCTAGGCCAAACGCCTACTATAGCCGATCGTCTTATTAAGAATCCCATTCTTGATTTCGACGTTTTTGGTTTTACGCATCCGCGTATGTTTGCTGCTGTCACTCACAATGATGATATGTTTGTTAATAGCGGAGCGGGCGCTCAAAACTTCTTTATCGCTATGATTGCCATAATTGGCACTATCACTATTATTCGCACTTTTTTGCAATGGATGGGTTATGACCGCCGTAAAACCTTTAAAGAGGTTTTGGATGGTTTGAGTACTGTTGATAGCATTCATATAATGCAAAATGGCGAAACTAAGAAAACAGCTCGTGTTGTTTCTGATCATATTATCCAAGATCCTAATAACCAATATAAATTAAGCTATGCTGTTATTTATGAAGAAATCGATCGTTATGATAACAATCTAAAACGTTATCGAATGGCTATATCTGAATTAAATGCTGAAGATGCTGATGTTAAAGTCGTCACATCTTTGCTTCGTAGAAAGTATTTTTCTCAATTTTATAATAGTCATCCTATCAATCCTAAAGAAGAAAAACCAACGCTATGGAATAGACTAAAAGAAATAGCCTATGAATTTAGAAGCTGGAAAAAAATAAAGAAATTTGTTTTTTACGATACCCTAAACTTCATGTTTTGGATGGCTCTTGTCTATTGGATTATGTGGGCTTTTGTTGCAGGCTTGGTGGGTGTTGCTGCAACAGCGGGTATGATTTCCGCTTCACCTGTTATTGTCTTTGTGCCACCTGTAGCTATTATGGTGGCTTATTATGCTTATAACGCTTTGGTGTGGTACCGACGTGGCATGCCCAAGCCTGTAGATTCATCTGTGCTTTCTCAATTCGTCAACTTAATTAAAATTCGTTTGTCTGATGCTAAAAGGGGGTCGGATAAACTTGAATCTTTGGATGTGATCACTCAATCCCGATTGGATTATGAAGAAAAATCTCGATTAGTCTATGAATTGAAATCGCATCCTAAGTTACATGAAATTCTTGGGCAAGACCCTGTTCGAGAAAATTTGAAGCTTATTAAAAGTAAAAATAGAATTCGTTTCTCTACTTTCCAAACTTTTGTTTTTCATTTTATTGTCTTTGCGTTTAGCGCATGGCCATTAACGGATTTGTTATCTGTATTTGGTGTTAGCGCCTCAGCGCTTTTGGCAAGCGGTTCCATTGTATCGGCTGCGTCTATCATCGTAGCTCCTATAGTCATAGCGCTAATTTTGGCTTACTTCTATTCGCGTGATCATTATTTTAAGTCTATCGATAAGGAGGGCTCAGATGCTCGCCAGGATTCTTTTAATGAAGAGACTCATAAGTTCAACAATCCTGAATTAGAGAAATTAAGGGTTAAGTTGAGAGAATTGTCTATTATGGTTCATTTGCGTCGCGCCAGATTAGAGGATCTTTCTAAGGAGTTGAAGAATCCTATTGATGTGGCAGAATTAAAGAAAAAATTAAAGAATGCCGTGAGCGTTAATAATTCAAGCTTTATGGAACGCTTGAATTTGAAAGAGAGTACGCCTGGACAACGATTCAGAAGATTGATTCGTAAATTTTTTAGTCGCTTTAGCTTGTTGAATGATCGTGTGGGCTTGGGTGGGTTGATCGCGCGTATTCTTATTGGGGTATTCTCAGGTCTAGCCGGTCTTGGCTTGATCCCTGGCTTCTCAATGACTTTGCCCATTATTATTGCCTTTATGGTTGTGTGTATGATTGTTTTTCCTTGTCTTGGTTTTATTGAGTTTAATAATACTCGTAAATTTAATCGTGCTTCCGTTGCTATGGATCAAATCTCAAGTGAAATTCATGTCTACACACATGAAAATGATGTCTTGAGATCTGAAATAAAGAAAGCTGAGGGTAAAATTTCACAAGCTAAAGAAGTAGTCGGGGCTGATCTTAGTAAAGGGCAGCCTTCTGAAAATCTTGTAGCTTCACCAACGGCTGCTTTGCCTCAGGCGGCAGTAGTGCCGCCAGCTCTTGAGGTGAGAAAGGCAGGGGGCTCTCCTTCGGAAGGAGTTAAATTGGATGCAGTTGCTCAACAGCCTACTGCAGTAACAATGGGTTCTAAGAATATGAGTGGGTTCTTTTCTGGAAGGAATTCTCCACTACCTGGTGACCCCGAGCCTCTTAGTGCTTCAGAGTTTGCTGCAAGATGTTGTGTAGGATAAATCGTATTACGCATTCCCCAACATCTTCTTGGGATCCACCACCTTATCAAACTCCTCACCACTCAAATACCCTAGCGCGAGGCAAGCCTCGCGCAAGTTGGTATTTTCATCATAAGCTTTTTTAGCAATTTTAGCGGCTTTGTCATAACCGATGACAGGATTTAAAGCGGTTACTAACATCAATGAATTTTGCACATGCTCATTCACTTTGGCTTCATTTACCGCTAAACCTTCAATCGCATAATCTGTGAAGGAATGGCTGGCATCTGCTAATAGATACATGGATTGCAAGAGATTAAAAATAATAAGAGGCTTATACACATTTAATTCGAAATTACCTTGTGAGCAGGCATAGCCAATCGCCGCATCATTACCCATCACTTGAATGCACACCATCGTCATCGCTTCACATTGAGTGGGATTGACTTTGCCCGGCATAATCGAGGAGCCTGGTTCATTGGCGGGTAATATTAATTCACCTAAACCCGCGCGTGGTCCTGAAGCTAACCAACGTATATCGTTGGCGATTTTCATCAAGGCGCAACCCAAGGTTTTAAGTGCGCCACTGCAATAGACTAATTCATCATGAGCCGCTAAGGCTGCAAATTTATTTTTAGCCGATACAAAGGGAAGTTGCGTGAGATCCGCAATAATCTTAGCCGCCGTTTCAGCAAATTTAGGATGTGTGTTTAAACCCGTACCCACGGCCGTGCCACCTAAAGCTAAACGATACAAAAAGGGTAATTGTTCGTGCAGCATTTCAAGGCAAGTGTCTAATTGAGAAACATAACCCGAAAATTCTTGGCCCAGCGTTAAGGGAACAGCATCTTGTAAATGTGTGCGACCAATTTTTACTATGTGAGCAAAGGCTTTTTCTTTCACCGCTAAGGCATCGCGTAATTTCTCAATGGCGGGTATGACTTGATGAACCAACATTGAGGCAGCTGCAATATGCATGGCTGTGGGAAAAGTGTCGTTAGAGGATTGCGACATATTTACATCATCATTGGGGTGAACAGGCGCTTTACTGCCCATAACACCGCCTGCTATTTCAATGGCGCGATTGGAAATCACTTCATTGGCATTCATATTGGTTTGAGTGCCGCTACCCGTTTGCCAAATTTTAAGGGGGAAGTGCGTGTCTAATTTCCCGGCTATGACTTCATCAGAGGCCTCTACAATAAGACGTGCTTTTTCTTCGCTTAATTTGCCTAAAGTTAAATTGGTCATAGCCGCGGCTTTTTTCAAAACACCAAAGGCTTTAATCATTTCCGGCGGCATGGTTTCTCGGCCTATATTGAAATAATGCAATGAACGGAAAGTTTGAGCGCCACCATAACTCGTAACAGGTACTTCAACATTGCCCATGCTATCGCTTTCTTGACGTGTTTCTACGGCTGACATGATTTAACTTCCTTCTGTGTATTTAAAAAGATGGCGGCGATAATATCGCAACTCTTCAATGGAATCACGCACATCCTGCAAGGCTAAATGTTGGCTGTTTTTGCTAAAGTTTTGAGCGATTTCTGGCGCCCATTCTTGGGCCAATATTTTGATGGAGCTGACATCGAGATTACGATAATGAAAATAGCGCTCGAGCTCAGACATCTCACGGTGCAAGAAACGTCGATCTTGGCAGATGGAATTACCGCACATGGGTGATTTGCCGGGTGGCACATGCTCCCCTAAAAATTTCAGTGTTTCCATTTCAGCATAAGCGGCTGTCAGTTTGCTTTCTCGCACACGCTTAAGCAGCCCTGAGTTAGTGTGGTGGCTTTGATTCCAACTGTCCATGCGCTCCAAGACTTCTTCACTCTGATGGATGGCAAATACAGGGCCTTCGGCGATGATATTGAGTTGATTGTCGGTGACTATGGTTGCAATTTCGATGATATGGTCACGATCTGTGTCTAAACCCGTCATTTCAAGGTCAATCCAAATGAGGTTATAGGGCTTGTTTTCCATGGGGTTCCTTGGGTTAATAATTGGAAGGCATATTAAACTACTTGTGGGTGTTAATGCTAGGGTAGGGCGTCCCAGCGGGATTTGCTGGCAAATCCCTCCAATTCGAAGTATTCTATTGCGCCTCCTTACCGCTAGGTCGGGTGTGTTGGACGAGCCCCTTAACCATGATGAGAGCTTGCGAATGATTGAAACAGAAATTTCGTACTTTGGAGAGCGCACGCCTGAAGCTGAATTGAAGCACAATCAGCAATTGGCCAAGCAAATGGAAAGGGAAGTTTTACTTAAAATCAATCAAGAATTAAAAGAAGAAATTTATACGCGCAAGCACGTTGAAGCGGCCTTACGCGAAAGTGAAAATCGTTATTATCGATTAACCTCTATTTGCCCTGTGGGAATTTTCCGTTGTGATGCCACCGGTAAAACGATTTATATGAATCAACGTTGTGCGGATATGATTGGCCTTCCCTTGCAAGAAGCAATGGGACATGGCTGGGTTAAAACCTTACATCCCGATGATTATGAGCGAGTCACAGCTGAAACCTATTATGCTTGGGCTAATCAAGTGGCTTATAAAACCAAACACCGTTATATACACGCGGATGGGTCTATTATTTGGGTGGTCGCTGAGTTTTTAAATGAAACGGATGAGAGTGGAAATTTTAAGGGATTTATCGGGACTTTAACGAATGTGACTCCCTTGTTGCAGGCTGAAGAAAAGCTTCGTCAACATCAACTTGAGCTGGAACACCATGCTCGTCTTAATATGGTGGGGGAAATGATTTCGGGCATTGCTCATGAAGTCAATCAACCTTTGCAAATGATCGTTAATTATACCGCCGGTTGTCTTGAGCATTTGCAACGTGAAAAAAACGCTTCCCCCCAAATTATTGCTATAATGCAGCGTGTCTTTGATCAAGCGGAGCGAGCAGGAACTATTATTCATCGCCTTAAACAATTCTTGAAGAAAGGAACTCTTGAAAAAGAAAGTGCTGATATTAATTCTGTAATTCGAGAGACCGTTTCAATGATCAAGGGTGTTTTGCACGATGCCAAAATTGATTTGAAACTAAATTTAGCTAATAATTTGCCCCCTGTGTTCATTGATAAGATTCAAATTGAACAGGTGGTATTGAATTTGGTTCACAATGCGGTGGAGGCTATGAATGCGGCAGGATGGCTTTTCCATCATATTAGCATTCAGACAGGACTCTCAGCAGAGAAGAATCAGCTTGAAATACGTGTTAGCGATACAGGCCCTGGCATAGCGGCTGAAATTGCGGATCATGTATTCGATGCTTTTTTTACGACCAAAGAAAAAGGGATGGGAGTAGGGCTTTCAATTTCAGCAACGATATTGGAAGCGCATGGTGGTCGCATTGCATTGGATCGCCATTATCATGAAGGTACGGCGTTTATTATTAATTTGCCTATAGAGGAGTCAAGATCATGAATGAAGATGCTATTATTTATATCGTAGATGATAATGAAGGTGTTACAGAATCTTTATGTTGGTTAATTGAGTCAGTGGGTTATAAGGTTGAAGTTTATAATAATGCCCGTGCTTTTTTGGAAAAATTCGACCCTACCAAAATTAGTTGTGCGATCTTAGATGTTCGAATGCCCGAATTAAGTGGCCCGGAATTGCAAGAGGCTTTATTAAAGCGTGGGCATGAAGTGCCTTTGATTTTTATCACAGGACATGCGGATGTGTCAGTCGCTGTTCGAGCTATGAAGTTAGGGGCTGTTGATTTTTTAACAAAACCCACCAATAGCCAAGTGTTGCTGGAAAGTATTAATAAAGCGATACGCTTGGATATTCGGCGTCGACAAAAACAAGAACAATCTGCCGATGTGTCCCTGAGAGAAAAGCGATTATCACCACGCGAGCGCGAAGTGATGCGTTTAATTGTTTCGGGGAAATTAACCAAAGCCATTGCGGATACTTTAAATTTAAGTATGCGCACCGTTGAGATGCATCGCGCTAATATCATGAAAAAAATGGAAGTGAATAGCCAAGTTGAATTAACCTCCTTAATTTTACGCAATGGATTAATTTCAGAAGATGAATTGCTAGGAGTTTAGAATTTATGACTATTTGGTTGGGTGGGCCTACGCTGGAAGCGTTAAATCAGCGCTCTAAAAATACGCTGGCGGAATATCTCGGCATTGAATTTATTGAGTTGGGTGAAGATTATTTAAAAGCTCGCATGCCCGTGGATGCTCGCACAGTTCAACCCCTGCGGATTTTAAATGGAGGCGCATCCTGTGCCTTAATTGAAACAGCGGCGAGCACAGCGGCTAATATCTGTGTAGATCAAACTAAAGAATATTGCATTGGCTTGGATATTAACGCGAATCATTTGCGCTCTATTACAGAGCCTAGCCAGGTGATTGCTCTGATCAGACCACTTCATGTGGGTAGGAAAACACAGGTCTGGAGTGCTGAGTTATCCAACGAAAAAGGTCAACTGACTTGTGTCGGCCGAATGACGATGATGGTTATGCAACGCAATGCCTGACTATCATTGGATCTACATGATAGAGTGCGATAACGGCTCTTATTACACCGGCTACACGGTCGATTTGGATGCGCGCTACCAAGCTCATCTCGATGGCAAATCCAAGTATACAAGAAGTTTCAAACCCGTTAAGCTTGCGCAATCCTGGCATTTGGCGATTTCCAGATCAATGGCCTTGAGAATTGAAGCGTTAATTAAAGCGCAAAATCGTTCAATAAAGTTACAATTGATCGAAAAGCCTGAGCTGTTAGATACATTAATATTAGATAAATTAGGAGATAAGCTTGGCCGCTAAAATTGAAGAATTGACCATTGAATACACCGAAGACGGTGTTGTAACAGTTCAAGAATTAGATAAAGTAGTTTTAACTAAAGGTGCCTGGAGCACCATTCTTTTTAAATATCAAGATTGGGATCGCACTAAAGAAGCCTACGGCCCTGAAAAATACAGCATCCGTCGTTATCAAAAACGTGACGGTGAATACAAATTAAAATCTAAATTTAATATTTCGAGTAAAGATCAGGCAACGCAGTTAATCGAAGCCTTAACTAACTGGATAAAATAATTTAAAAATTGTTTTTTCCTGTCATTCCCGCGGAGGCGGGAATCCAGTCTAAAACAGCAGCATTCCTCTCTCGCGTAAACACGCGAGTAAAAGAGCCTGAATAACACACCCGCCTCCCAGGCGGGAAAGGAACGCTGCCATTTTAGACTGGATTCCCGCCTCCGCGGGAATGACAGCTGGAGGCTAAGCAATGAACGCCAATGATACTCTCTCCCAAACCCTAGCCAAACACTTAAAATCCAAATCCTGGATGCTGGCCTTAGCTGAATCCTGCACGGGCGGTTTGATGGCTGAAACCATCACTCGCCTTCCAGGCAGCTCCCAGTATTTTGACTGCGGGGTTGTCAGTTACAGTAATGACTCCAAAATAAAACTCTTAGGTGTTTCTCCCGAGCTCTTAAAAGAATACGGTGCTGTCAGCCAGGAAGTTGCTATGGCTATGGCTCAAGGCCTATTGGAAAGAAGTTCAGCTCAGATCGGCTTGTCCATCACTGGTATCGCAGGCCCAGAAGGTGGGTCTGACACCAAACCAATCGGCTTAGTCTATTTTGGACTAGCCTTAAGAAACACCCCTCCACACTATCAAGAAAAACACTTCCAAGGCGATCGCCAAGCAATCAGAAACCAAGCCGCTCACTTCGCCTTGGAATATCTGCTATCGTCCCTTTGAAGAAAATTTAATTTTTAGGGTTGGCTGGGATGACCCAGCCAACCCTAAAAATTAAATTTTCTTCTACGGTATGTTCTCATTTTGTTTTATGTGGAATAATCAGTTCGCCCTAATCTAGAAACGGCAGCTGGGATTCCAGCTGCCGTTTCTAGGTTGATCAGGGTTTTGTAAATTGGCAGGGGGTGCATGGTACTTTCTCCCAATTTACAGATAATTTTAACTAGGAGTGAATATGAGCGACAAATTAAAGGCCTTAGAAGCCACCTTAACTCAGATCGAGCGTCAATATGGTAAAGGTTCCGTGATGCGTTTGGGTGATGGTGGCGCTATACCCGACATCGAGGTTATTTCCACAGGCTCCCTTGGTTTGGATATTGCCACCGGCGTGGGCGGTTTGCCTAAGGGTCGAGTGGTTGAAATCTATGGCCCTGAATCTTCTGGTAAAACAACCCTAACCCTACAAACCATTGCTCAATGTCAGAAGAAGGGAGGGACCGCCGCCTTTATCGATGCAGAGCATGCCTTGGATCCTATCTACGCTGAAAAGCTGGGTGTGAATCTGGCTGATTTATTAGTCTCTCAGCCTGATACCGGCGAACAAGCTTTGGAAATTGCGGATATGTTGGTGCGCTCTAATGCGGTCGATATGGTGGTTGTGGATTCCGTGGCGGCATTAACACCGCGTGCTGAAATTGAAGGTGAGATGGGTGATTCGCACATGGGCTTGCAAGCTCGACTCATGTCTCAAGCTTTACGAAAACTAACGGCCAACATCAAAAAATCAAATACTTTGGTTATTTTCATTAACCAAATTCGTATGAAAATTGGAGTCATGTTTGGTAATCCTGAAACAACCACCGGCGGTAATGCTTTAAAATTCTACGCCTCTGTGCGTTTGGATATTCGTCGCACGGGTGCTGTGAAAAGGGGTGAAGAAATTATTGGTAGTGAAACGCGAGTGAAAGTGGTTAAAAACAAAGTGGCTCCTCCCTTCCGCCAAGCTGATTTTGAAATACTCTATGGTGAAGGTATTTCTTACGAAGGTGAATTGGTTGAATTAGGTGTTCAAGCCAATATCGTAGAGAAAGCCGGCGCCTGGTACAGCTACAGTGGAACACGCATAGGCCAAGGCAAAGACAATGCCCGTCAATATCTGCGCGAACATCCTGAAATGGCCGCTGAGATTGATGCAAGGATCCGTACCGGTTTGGCCGATGCGAAAGTCTTAGCGAAGAAGCCTAAAGTGGTCAAAGAAGAACTCGAAGAAGAGGTGTAGGACAAACCCATTAATGGGCTGTCCAAATCAAACTGGCGTAGGGGCCATCTATTAGGCGTGGTGTCAGGCTGCAGCAGCCTGACACCACGTTTTTGTATCGCCCATCTTGATTGAACCGAGATCTCCCTATCGGGTAGAGACAATTCACGAATTGTCTCTTTTTTCCTGAAAGGAAAAAATAGGCCGTACAATGGCCTCAAAATTTCGTTACAGGCAAAAGAGACAATTCGTGAATTGTCTCTACGGAGATCTTGGTTCAATTGAGGCGGTCAATTTGATTTGGACACACCCTGAATGATCTTCACCACCCCAGCCACAAACGGATTTCCCGAATGCCCAGTCCCACCGCAGACCTCGAACAAAGCGCCCTAAAACTCCTAGCCCGGCGCGAACACTCTCAGCGTGAATTAATCAATAAATTAAAAAAGAAAGCTTTCACCCTAGATCAAATTAAAAGCCTACTGGAATCCCTTAAAGAAGAAGGCTTGCAAAGCGATCAACGCTTCGCAGAAGCCTTTACTAAAGAGCGCATCCGCATGGGCTATGGGCCTCGTGTTATCAGCATGGCTTTACAAGAGCGCGGCGTTACAGAGGCATTGATTGATGATTCTATCTCGGTATACTCAGATGTTTTTTGGGAAGAGCAGCTAGAAGCCTTGTGGCGTAGACGTTTTGGCAATAAGCCTTATGATAAAGACTTGGCCGAAAAAGCCCGCCAATACCGTTTTTTAAGCTATCGAGGTTTTGATTCCCATCAGATCTACACATTATTAAAAAGGTTTTTTCATGAAGACTAACGAATTACGCCAAGCTTTTTTAACTTATTTTCAAGAGCATGGGCATCATATTTTACCCGGCAGCTCTTTGATTCCTGCTAATGATCCCACCTTGCTGTTTACCAATGCAGGCATGGTTCAATTCAAAGATTATTTCTTAGGAAGGGAGGAAGCGCCTTTTCCTAAAATCACGACGGCACAGCCTTGCGTGCGTGCTGGTGGCAAACACAATGATCTAGACAATGTTGGTTATACCGCACGTCATCATACCTTTTTTGAGATGCTGGGTAATTTCAGCTTTAACGCCTACTTCAAGAAGGAAGCTATTGAATTAGCTTGGGGATTCTTAACTAAAACTTTAAAAATACCGGCCGAGAAATTATGGGTAACCGTTCATCACAGCGATGATGAAAGCGCTGAGCTTTGGTTAAAGCATATAGGTGTGAGCCCTGATCGACTCTCACGCTGCGGAGAAGATAATTTTTGGAGCATGGGTGACACCGGTCCTTGCGGTCCTTGCACTGAAATTTTCTATGATCACGGCCCTGAAATCCCCGGAGGCCCTCCAGGAACTCCTGAAGGCGATTTAGATCGTTATATCGAAATCTGGAACTTGGTCTTTATGCAATTCAATCGAGCCGCTGATGGCAGCATGACGCCTTTACCGAGCCCTTGTGTGGATACCGGCATGGGCTTTGAGCGCATGGCCGCTGTATTGCAAGGTGTGCACAATAATTATGAGATCGATCTGTTCCAATATCTCCTAAAGTCTTTGTCGGAAATTATTCATTATTCCAATACGAAAGACACCTCCATGCGAGTGATTGTTGATCATATTCGCTCGGCTTCTTTTTTAATTATGGACGGTGTGTTGCCGAGCAATGAGGGTAGGGGCTATGTATTACGCCGCATTATTCGTCGTGCTTTACGTCATGGACATCGTTTGAATCAAACGGATCCCTTCTTTTATAAATTAGTACCGGCTTTAGTAGAGGTAATGGGTGAAGCTTATTCTAGATTAATCAAAGAGAAAAAACGCATTGAAGAAGTTTTGCTACAAGAAGAGCAGCAGTTTGCCTTAACCTTATCGAAGGGCATGAAGTTGTTCGAACAAGCCATTGCGGGACTCAAAACCAAAACTATCCCGGGTGAAATTGTTTTCCAACTCTACGACACCTACGGCTTTCCACACGATTTAACCGCGGACATTGCACGCGAACGTGATTTAGCGATTGATGAAGCAGGCTTTGAGAGCTGCATGACTCGGCAACGTCAACAATCTCAGCAAGCCAATCAATTTGCTGTGGATTATAACGCCGTGGTTGATTTTAAAATTCCCACTCACTTTTTGGGCTATGAAGCTCTCAGTGCTGAAGTAAAGGTTTTGGCTTTAATCCCTGAAACATTAAAAGTCGGTGACAAGGCCACGGTTATTTTGGATCAAACGCCCTTCTACGCAGAAGCGGGCGGCCAAGTGGGTGATAAAGGTCATCTAGAATCCAGCGAGGCTTATTTTGAGGTCTTAGACACCCAGAAGCAGGGTGAGGTCTATTTGCACCAAGGCGTGCTGATTCGAGGCGCTTTAAAGGTGGGGGATGTGCTGCAGGCTAAAGTCAGTGATGCACGCCAATCTATTCGCTTAAACCACTCTGCCACCCATTTGTTACACGCGGCTTTAAAGAAAGTTCTGGGAGAACACGTATCTCAAAAAGGCTCTTTAGTGGAGGCTGAACGTTTGCGTTTTGATTTCACTCATCCTAAAGCGTTGACTCGCGAACAATGGAAGACAATTGAGCACTTAGTTAATGAACAGATTCGCGCAAACTTTGAAGTGCAAACCAATGAAATGGAATTAGAAAAAGCAAAATCCCTCGGCGCAGAAGCTTTGTTTGGTGAGAAATATGGAGCGAAGGTGCGCGTTGTTTCCCTCGGTGATTTTTCCAGTGAACTTTGCGGTGGAACACATGTCTCTCGAAGTGGGGACATCGGTTTATTTAGAATTGTTGCGGAATCGGCGACAGCTGCGGGTATTCGCCGACTGGAGGCTGTGACAGGCGATGCTGCCTTGCAATGGCAGGAAGCTCAAGATCAAAAGAGATGCGCTGAGCTGACTTCGGCTGAAGAGCGTTCACGTCTCTTAGAAAAGCAAATTACGCAGTTAAAGCAGAAGTTGGTTAACGAACAATTTGATCAATTAGTTGTTCAGGCCAAAGAATTTAAGGGCTATTCGGTCTTAGCAGCCAATCTAGGCGAAATTGAAGTCGAATTTTTAAGGAACATGTTGGATCGCCTACGCGAACGTTTGGGCCTCTCAGCGATTATTTTGGCCTCTGTATTAGATAATAGAGTTCAGCTAGTAGCCGGTGTCAGCCCAGAAATGCTGAAATTCTTCAATGCCACCGAGTTATTGAATGAAGTCGCTAAGCCGCTCGGGGGTAAAGGAGGAGGGCGTCCTGAGCTAGCTCAGGGGGGTGCCGAAAACCCTGAAAAGCTGGGTGTGGCCTTAGGATCCGTCTATTCATGGGCTTCATCGAAGATACTCTAAAAATAGTCTGGGAAAAAATTAAAAACTAGTGGTAGAATGGCGGACTTTTGGGTCGGGCACCCCCTTTAATGGGAAGTTAGAAAGGGTCAATTTACAAATGGGTTCTGTTAAAACCCAGGTAGAGCATGGGTTTTAAGCCTATTCAAAAACTTAAAGTGAAGCTTTAGATAATTTAAGAAAACCTTAATATTCATACGATAGAATGGTTGTTAGGTGACTATCCATTTAGTGATAGGACAGGAAATAAAGGAGGATAGAATGCTAATTTTAACCAGACGTATCAGTGAATCCGTTATCATCGGCGATAATGTCAAAGTAACGGTTCTAGGTGTTAAAGGTAATCAAGTGCGCTTGGGTATCGATGCTCCCAAAGATGTTTCCGTACACCGGGAAGAAATCTACGCACGAATTCAACAAGAAAAGACCGACGACGACGTAGTCTAGAGCATTGAGCTAGCTTCAATGTTTATATCTCAAGGCCAATCAACGATTGGCCTTTTTTTTGATAGGGCATCCGTACTGTTATCTCCGCGGAGGCTTATCCACAATAATGCTTAGACAGCTGTCTAAGCATTATTATGGAGGGAAGATTGTTGGTCTTAAGATTATTTGGTGTTATTATGCCGCCCTCTTCGGAGAGATGGCCGAGCTGGTCGAAGGCGCTCCCCTGCTAAGGGAGTATGGGGTCTTAAAAACTTCATCGAGGGTTCGAATCCCTCTCTCTCCGCCAATAAACGCGCTGCGTTTATTGAATTTAAGACAGTATCCCCCTCCTTAAGATTACCTTAATAAAGTTATGTTATTCTCGATTTTGATTTAATTATTTTAAAGAGGATACCTAAGAAATGAACATTACCGAATATCGAGAAACTCGTCGCAAAATGGTGAAATACACCTACCTATTCCTGACGCTATTCGGTGGGTGTCTGTTTGTAGGAGTCGTGCTAGCTGTTGGCGCCTTTCTTTTCGAACCTTTTATGGCCTATGGACTCTTAGCTCTAGCTTTAGTCGCGCTTACTATGTTCCCGGTAGATGGAACTGCTAAGTTAGCTGGAGAAGCGCTACTCAAGAACGATTTACCCGTTAATGAGAAAGTGCAAGTATTTGAAGAAGATGTAAAAATAGCCCGCGATTTTAAAAATAAACTGATAATAATTGCACTGGTTTCTCTGGCAATAGCCGTTGCGTTGAGTGTGCCGGTCTTTATGGGAATGCTTCCCTCATTTGTGCTCTTGCCAACAGCTTCCTTAGTATTTACAGCGGCGTTCACAACCTATTTTTTTAATGAAAATGTATCAGGAATCATTAATTATAGAACTCTGAGACTTAAGGCAGCCAAAGTAGAATTAGCGGAAAGTGGCTCAAACAGCGCAAGTCTAGATTTTGGTGTTGCTGCAGGTGCAGCACATGGAGCTCAAGCAGCTCAAGACCCTACAACAGAGAGAACGCCATTGCTAGCACCACAATCACCTTCCAACGCAAGGGCTTCAGTTCATGCAAGCACTTCTGCAATCTTTGGTGGCGCTCAACCGTTAGTGCTCTCAAAAGAGCAAGCAGCCGCTAGTGGCCCTAAGCCTTCTGGTCAGCCTGTAGATTTCCTAAGGACTTCCGGAGGAACTCCCGGAAGAGCTTGATTAATCCCACTAGCTCCATTATTCTCCCACCCTCGCGCGCCCGTAGCTCAGTTGGATAGAGTACCTGGCTACGAACTAGGGGGTCGGAGGTTCGAATCCTTCCGGGCGCGCCAATAATAAAAATAAAGCCACTCTGTGGCTTTTTTTATGGCTTATGTTTGTGCAAAAAATAGTATTATCCTTTTTTTCATGACCATACTCCGAAATTTCTCAGATTTTTCGGAGTATGGTCTATTTTTTACTGAGGACTTAAGCCGCTTAAATTAAAGGTTTTAGGCTTGATTAATAGGGACCACTCCATTATCCTCCCCAATCTTGCGCCCGTAGCTCAGCTGGATAGAGTATCTGGCTTCGAACCAGGTGGTCGGGAGTTCGAATCTCTCCGGGCGCGCTTCAAAATAAATACTGAGACCTTAACTCTAACAAGCAACTCGCTGTGCTGCTGCGGGTGTTGCTTGTCCAGAAGTTTGAGGAGCTCCAAGTTCTACAACACCCGCTGGTATAGCTAACACCACATTATTTCCAAATAAAGTTCCTGGAACTTCGCCTGGATTAGGGGACGCGCTTGCGGTTCTAGCGTCAGGAGCATGGCTTCTTGCTCTTTCTCGATCTGAACTATCGGGAGCTGTGTTAAGAGCCATAGCGGAAGCTTGGCTATTAGCGGATACAGGCGCAGCTGTTCTAGCTGAGCTTTGAGAGGCTGAAATTGTGGCGGCACGAAGCTCGTGTAGCAAAGTTGGATGTGGGGCAGCACCCGCTCCTGCATACGTGACTTCTGGATTTAGTGCTGTTTCGTCCCTGACAACGGCAGCGAGTGAAGGTGGAGCTGCAACTGGAGCTGCAGCTGCAGCTGCAGCTGCAGCTGCAGCTGCAACTGCAACTGCAACTGCAACTGGAGCTGCAACCCCTACTGGGATATCTTCTTCATTGCGTGCTCCTGTAGCAGGCCTGCAAGTCTCATTCATATACCTATGCTTGAATTCTAAGGCAGCCGCTGGGGTTTCTGCAGTTGGATTCTCCTCTGCTGGAGGCACGCCCGCTGCCCTCTCCGCTTCTGCCAAAAGCGCAGCAGCTTGCATGGCTGGTGTCGCTGGTGGTGCTGAGGGCTCAGCAACTCTTTCCTTGGCTGGTGCTGAAGGCGCAGCGACAACTTCAAGAGTTCCAACTCCTTTATCCAAATCATCCGTAGGACCTAGCCCAGTTAATTCTTCAATTTCTGATCTAAGTTGAGCAATGGCTCGTTTGGCTCTATCAAGTTTAGTTGTCACTGTGTTTAGATTTTTTTTATATAAACCTTTGTCGGTGACAAAGAAATCTCTTAATTCAGTTATATTAATGGCTAATACTTCTATACGGGCGGGAGAAGCTTTGTCGACAATCCTGCTGACTGGATCTACTGCCGATTTTATTCTTTTAATATGTTTTGTTGTTTCATCAAATTTAGTATGCAGTGTTGCTGCATTAGGGAATTTGTGATCAAGTTCCTCTCTTAATCTTTTAAGCTCAGCCTGATCCGTTTTTATTTTCTTTTCTTTTTCCCCTGTTTTGGTCGTAGGTCCTTCACGGGCTATAGTTTCCTGAACGGTAGCGCTATCAGCCTCAATAAGGTCTTCTAATGCAGCCATTTCTTTTTTAAGTTTTACAAATTCAGCGGGCATTCCTGAAGATTCGGAAGGCCTTATCGAGGCTTCAAGAAACTCTATAATAGCTCGTTGCTCAACAACCCAATGAACTTTCTTTTGGCGTAGCTGATCTATTGCGGCTACAGTATTTGGAATATCTGCTTCGAGTTGTTCGATATATAAGGGGGTTAATCTAAAGCTCATAGGGTTAAAATATTCGGTGCCATAAAATACTGCCGTGCTGTCATCAGGGAGCGGAAGATGTAAGGCATTCGTAATACGATGAATCTTTTCTAGCATCGCCACTTTGTCTTTATGGGTTTTGATGCTCTGAAGATTCACTATCATGCCCGATAATTCCCAGGCCTTAGTTAGAAAAATTTTATTATTATCATTACAAGAATCTCCATAATTGGACGTTTTCTGGGGCTGCATTAAATCAAAGAATAATTCCATGGGATTTGAATAAGGAAAATGCATTAATCGATTAAGAGAACAACCTTCTTTAATCCGATAGGCAGGATCCCTGAGAAAGTACTGATTATGAGTAGAATCATAGCCACAGTCTGATATATAAGCTTTAACATGTTCCGCGATGCCCGCTCTAAAAGCATTAAAAGCTTGGGTTTCTTTTTCCGTCATGTCTAATTCAATGCCATCGAAAACAGAAGCAAAATCATCCGTAAACAGTTGTTTAAATTTAGCCAGAGGATCTTTAATATTAAGTATGGCGAGTGTGGCTTCTGCTTCACAATGCGGTTTTATTTTTGCTTTAATATGCCCTAAAACCATCATCGCCGATAGATTCTGATCCTTTTGATTCATTCGAAATTCGGTTTCAGCCTTATTGATGTTAAAGCAGATAGTATAGAGCTGCTCCTCGCTGAAGTGATCCCCAGCTGCCATCTCTTTGTGAGCTGCTATCGACTCTTGGAATACGCGTATAAAGTCAGGTTTTGTTGCAAACAAACCTCCTGATATATAAAGATCTAATGCTGCTTTTAAATCCGATTTACACAGTGTTTTTTCTAATTTTGGCATGAGGGTGTACCTATTTATTTTAGATGCTGAGACCTTCACTCGAACAAGCAACTCGCTGTGCTGCTGCGGGCGTTGCCTGTCCAGAAGTTTGAGGCGCCTCAAGTTCCACAAGACCCTCTGGTATAGGTCGTGCACTCGCAAATAAAGTTCCTGTAACATCGGCTGGATTAACAGAGGGCATGCTTGAGGCTCCAGTGTCTGAAGTAGGGGCGCTTGCTCTTTCTCCATTTGAACTATCGTGAGTTGAGCTAAGAGCCATAGCGGAAGCTTGGCTATTAGCTGATGCAGGTGAGGCGCTTCTAGCTGAGCTTTGAGAGGCTGAAGTTGTGGCGGCACGAAGCTCGCGTAGCAAAGTTGGATTTGGGGCAGCACCCGCTCCTGCACACGTGACTTCTGGATTTAGCGCTGTTTCGTCCCTGGCAATGGCAGCGAGTGAAGGTGGAGCTGCAACTGGAGCTGGAGCTGGAGCTGGAGCTGGAGCTGGAGCTGGAGCTGCAACCCCTAGAGGGATATCTTCTTCATTGCGTGTTCCTGTAACAGGCGTGAAAGTCTTATTCAGATACCTATGCTTTAATGTTAAGGCAGCAGACACAGCACCTGGATTCTCCTCTGTTGAAGGCACAGCCGCTGCCCTCTCCACTGCTGCTAAAAACGCAGCAGCTTGCATGGCTGGTGTCGCTGCTGGTGCTGAGGGCGGAACAACTCTATCCTTCGCTGGTGCTGAAGCTGCAGCAACAACTTCAGGAGTTTTAATTCCTTTACCCAAATCATCCGCAGGCGCTAGTCGAGTTAATTCTTCAATTTCTGCTTTAAGTTGAGCAATGCTTTTTTCAGCTTGATCTAGTTTCCCTGTCACATGCTTTAGATTAAATAAATATCTTGTGTCATCGCTGGGTAATAAGGCTTCTAATTCAGCTATTTTAATGGCTAATACCGCTCTACGAGCAGGGGAAGGGTTAGCAAGAATGCTCTCCACAGGATCTACTGCCAATTTTATGGCTGCGAGACGTTTTGTCGTACTATCAAATTGATTATGCAGTGTTGCTTCAGCAGGATAATCGTCATTAAGTTGCGTTCTTAATTTCTCAAGCTCAGCATTATCCTTGATTATTTGTTTTTGTTTTTCTTTTGTAGCATTAGTAGTCCCGTAATCCCTTAGAGTTTTAGTCAGTCTATCTTCATCAGCCTCAATGCTTATTGCTAATTCACTGATTTTAGTTCTAAGCCCTAGAAATTCAGCACGAGTTCCTGAAAGTTTGGAGGAGTCTATCGATGCTGCAAGAGATTCTGAAATAGCCTTTTGATTAAAAACCCACTCAGCTCTTTCTTCGCGTAGTTGGTCTATGGCAGCGATAGTCTCTGCAATATCTATTCTAAGTTGATCGATACGTGCAAGAGCTAATCTAAACTCCATGGGATTAAAATACTCGTTAGAAGGAAGAGTAGCGTTAGCGTCAGAGCCAGGGGACCTAAGGCCTAAGCTATCCTTAATACGCTGAATTTCTTTTAGCTTTATTACTCTGTCTTTAGAGTCTTTTATGCTCTTAAGATTCACTATCATGCCCGATAATTCCCAGGCCTTAGTTAGAAAAATTCTATCACGAAAGCATCCATAACTTCCGGCCACCCCTCTGTTGGGTTGCATTAAATCAAAGAATAATTCCATGGGATTTGAATAAGGAAAATGCATTAATCGATTAAGAGAACGGCCGAGTGGATCTGTAATCCAATAGTAAGGATAAGTCATATGCTGGTAAGAGTCATAATTAGGATAATAGCGACACTCTGATACATAAGCTTTAACATGCTCCGCGATGCCCGCTCTAAAAGCATTAAACGCACGGCTTTCCTCTTCTGTCATGACTAATTCAATACCATCGAAAACAGAAGCAGAATCATCCGTAAACAGTTGTTTAAATTTAGCCTCAGCGTCTTTGATTTTAAGTATAGAGAGTGTAGCTGCTGCTTCACAATGTCTTAATATTTTTGCCTTAATATCCCCTAAAACCAGCATCGCCGATGGATTCTGATTTTGATTCATTCGAAGTTCGGTTTCAGCCTTATTGATATTAAAGCAGATAGCATATAGCTGCTCCTCGCTGAAGTGATCCCCAGCTGCCATCTCTTTGTGAGCTGCTATCGACTCTTGGAATACGCGTATAAATTCAGGTTTTGTTGCCAATAAACCTCCTGGTATATAAAGCGCTAATGCCGCTTCTAAATCTGATTTACGCAGTGTGTTTTCTAATTTTGGCATGATAGTCCGCACCCTCTTTATTTAATGAGTCTTGGTATTATGACATCTAAATATTAAGGGAATATTAAATGGCTTGATGCAGGAAGGGTGTTTTTTATTGGATGTTTTGGGGCGGCCGAAATCTTAAAAAAAGAATGAACCTACCCAGGTGATTCCAGCGGCTACGCTGGCGGCTGCTGGAATGGTGAAGAGCCATGCCCAGAGGATGCGGCGCATGATGTGCCAATTGGTGGCCCAGAGTCCATTGGAGGTGCCTACGCCCACAATGGCGCCTGTGACGGTGTGTGTTGTTGAAACAGGAATGCCGAAGTGTGTGAAGGTTAGGATGGTTACGGCAGCCGCTGTTTCTGCGCAGCAGCCGCTCATGGGTACGAGTTTGGTGATTTTAGTGCCTAGGGTGTTCACAATGCGCCAGCCTCCGGCTAAGGTTCCTAGGGCCATGACCAAGTTACAGGAAATAATGACCCAGACGGGCACATAGAAGGTGGGGCCTAATAAGTCGGCTGAAAATAAGAGTATGGCGATAATACCCATGGTTTTTTGGGCATCGTTACTGCCGTGGCTTATGCTTAATAAGGCTGAGGTGGCCAGCTGGATCTTCCTGAACCAGCGCTCAACTTTGTCGCTTTTCCAGTTCTTTATCAGACGGCTTAAAAGCCACATGAGGCTGAGCGCGATAATAACACCGGCAATGGGCGAGAGTACGATGGAGATGAGGACTTTGCTTAAACCGCTGAACTCCAGAGCTCCCCAACCGCCTCTGACGATGCCCGCGCCTACCAAACCACCGATCAGCGCATGTGAAGAGCTGGAAGGTAAGCCAAAGTACCAGGTACATAAATTAAAGCTGATGGCGCCAATCAGGGCTGAAAAGATGACATAGGGTTCAATCACATGGGGGGAAACTAAACCCGTTCCAATGGTGCTGGCGACTTGAAGATGAATAAAGAGAAAGGCAATAAAGTTGAAAAAAGCGGCCCAAAACACGGCAAATTTGGGTTTTAAAACGCCGGTGGCAATGACGGTGGCAATCGAGTTGGAAGCATCGTGAAAGCCATTGATGAAATCAAAGATAAAGGCTACTAGCACAATCAGAAAGATGAAATAAAGTGTGTGCACTAGAACTTCCCTTAACCGTTATGATCAGAGCCAAAAAACGTGCGCAGTATAGCATTGAAGTCCTGAAATACAAACGAACTCTATTCCCGCTGAGGACAGCGGGAATGGTTTTTCTGGTATTTATTTCTTGGTCATTCCGGAGCCATCCTGGGGCTTTTAGGATACTACTCAGAAGCTTCTGCGTGCTTGTGTTTGGGTGGGTGTGGGGTGTCTTTGTAATAGAGGTGGTTGATTTCCTGGGTATTTAGTTTGGTCAGGCAGCAAGCTTTAGAGGGATTAATCAGTACTCGGCCTCTTAGGGCTTCGCGTCCTAGTAGGAGGCGGTAACGTAGAGGATCGCGATCGGAGAGTGTGAGTTCAATTTCCCAGCTTTGTCCGCCCATGCTGATTAGGGTTTTGATGACATAACGTTCTTCTTGGCAGCCATTGGAGCTCATGACGAAGCGCTTATCAATGATCTCGGCTGTGCAGCGTTTTTTGATATCCGTGTTGTGTTGTAAGGGATAAACCAAAAAATGAAGATAATGTTTGTGTTCGCGTGTGAAAGGCTTGAGATCACTGGCGTGAATGGCCGAGGTCTTAGCGCCGGTGTCTATTTTGGCTTTAATAGCGGGTATATGCAGCTCACTGAAAGCACACCATTCTTGCCAACCGATGTGCAGTAGTGGGCTTTTTTTAGAGGTTCCTTCCTCGTGCATGATGATTTCCTTGTTTTGTGCTGTGGGGGATCCTTGTGGTCGTCCTGTAAAATCATGTAATGCCTAGGCATTTTTTTATAGGGCGACCGCGAGGGTCGCCCCTACGGCTATCCCTCGTATGGACAATGTGGGCTAATAGGTTTAGCGCTTTTTTCGATGTATTGAATGACCAGGCTTGCAATATCAACGCCGGTTGCGTCTTCAATGCCATTTAAACCGGGAGAGGAATTTACTTCCATAATTAAAGGCCCGCGTTCGGAGCGTAACATATCAACGCCTGCAAATTTTAAACCCATGACTTCGGCGGCCTGAATCGCTGTGTGACGTTCTTCTTCGCTAATTTCAATCGCTCTGGCATTGCCGCCGCGATGAAGATTGGATCTGAATTCACCGGCTACCGCTTGACGCTCCATAGAGGCGACTACTTGTCCATCAATCACTAAGCAGCGTATATCGGCGCCTTTGGATTCTTTAATGTATTCTTGAACCATGATATTGGTTTTTAATCCTAGAAAAGCTTCAATAATACTTTCAGCCGCTTTGGGTGTTTCAGCCAGGACCACGCCAATGCCTTGGGTGCCTTCGAGTAATTTCACAATGAGTGGGGCGCCACCGACCATCGCTATGGTATCAGCTACATCACTGAGTGAGTGTGTGAAACCGGTAACGGGTAGGCCAATGCCTTTGCGTGATAATAACTGCAAGGCACGTAATTTATCGCGAGAACGCGTAATGGACATGGAGGAGTTGACGCAAAAGGTGCCGACCATTTCAAATTGACGTACAACGGCTGCACCATAAAAACTGATAGAAGCACCGATGCGAGGGATAACGGCATCGTAATGAGGCAGCTCTTTGCCCATGTAATGAATGGAGGGTTTGTGTGTGCTGACATTCATGTAGCAACGCAGGGTATCGAAAACGTCAACCTGATGTGAATGATTTTCAGCCGCTGTCTTCAATCGCTGCACCGAATAGGAATCAGAGTTTCTTGAAAGAATGACGATTTTCATTGAAGCTTATTCACTGTCTGAAGAAATGCTAAAATCATCAAAGTCCTCTTCTCGAAGTAATTTTTCTTCGAAGTAATCTTCAAGCGCTCGGCGAGCATTAACTCGCTTTAAACGCAGGGCCGGATTGTTGCTGAGATCATCGTCATCATCAGCAACGTCTAAAAAAAGTTCTTCGGTACTATCATCGGTGGACTCGTCATCCTCTTCTTCGAGAAAATCGTCCTCTTCTTCTTCGGTAATCTTAGCTTCCACGACCTCAAGTCTCCTATAAAAAATAACTAATGGAAACCTATATACTCAAATTAAGAGTGGCTGTCAATCAAACTGGAGAAGCTTAGGTTTATTGAATTATTGGGCTGTGCAAATCAAGGTGCTGTAGGGGTGCTTAATTTAAAATTGGCCGAATCGCCCGTCTTGATTGAACCGGATCTCGCTATCGGGTAGAGACAATTCATGAATTGTCTCTCTCGTTACAGGAAAGAGAGACAATTCGTGAATTGTCTCTACGCCTTACGGACCAATCCCACGTAAATCCCCTGAACCTCAATACGTTCGGGCTCGTAGCTGATGGGTTGGAAATGGGGATTGGCGGGGATTAGGGTGATGAGGTTTTTCTCGGGATTAAAGCGTATGCGCTTTAGGGTGGTTTCTTGTTTATCAATCAGGGCTACTACGATTTGGCCATTACGTGCTGTGTCGCTGCGATAGCAAATAACCAAATCGCCATCCATGATGCCTTCTTCAATCATGGATTCACCTTTGACTTGAAGTGCAAAGCGTTCAGGGCCTGCAAAAATATCTTTGAAGTCGATGTGTTCTTCTTGTGCGATGGCCTCTATAGGACGACCGGCGGCGATATAACCTTTAAGAGGGATAGAGGTGGATGAGCCTTTGTTAAGAACAATATTGCGATGACGATTTGGCAGTAAACGAATATGTCCTGATTTAACTAAAGCTTTAAGATAGCGATGCACGACCCCTCGTGATTGAATACCAATACCCTCTGCAATTTCAGCAGCCGTGGGGGCGTGCTGGTGCTTCTCCATGAATCTTTGGATGAAGTGGTAGGTTTTTAATTGGCTTTGGGTTAGTGTCATAGTGTTTTTCTCTGCACAGGACAGTTTTTTACTTTAATCATTTTTTTGGGAAAATTTACTACCCAAACTATTAACTCTTAGTTGTCATCCCCACGAAAGTGGGGATCCATTAAAAAACGGCAACATTCCTATCCCGCCTGGAAGGTGGGTGTGTTTATCGAAGCCTTTTACTCGCGTGTTTACGCGAGAAAGGAACGAGGCCTATTTTAATGGATCCCCACTTTCGTGGGGACGACGCATGAGCGTCGACTGGGTCCCCGCCTTCGTGGGGATGACAGCTCTCCCCCACGGAGATGACAGTAAAAAAATGATTAAAGTAAAAAGCCGCTGGGGTAGCCACAAATACAGGCTGCATATTTTACGCGCCCCCGGTTTTTTTACAGCGTCGAACGATGCGTCCTCTTTGGTCCATGATAATTCCAATAGCTTCTGATGATATCGTTTGTAGTTGATTAAGCAAGCTAACGGTTAATTGATTTAAATTGGTACTTGAGTTATTACAAAGGGCTCGATTTTCAAAGTAGAGGGTGGCGGTGTAAGTGATGTTCATGTTATTTCCTTATTCATGGTGTGGGAGCACATTCTACGCTTAGGGTGTGCCCCCGTGTTTTAGGTTTTGGTTTAAGGTCCGGTCAAAATAACGTTCTTTCCAAAGCTTAGTCAAACTTTGGAGAGAACTCTTTTAATGCCAGTAGGTGGATACTCAAAGCAGCAGATTTCTCTAGGCTGTCCTCCTTCCTTGTCCTAGACGCCCTCAACAAAGGGCTGGTTTGAGTATCCACCTACTGGCACATGAAGGTAGAGTACATAATGAGTACGTTAATGTCAAATACATTTTTTACTTTCTCTTTGAGTGAGTATTCGCTATAAGCCATCTTAAAACTCTGACAGAGCTGAAAAAATATGCGTCGCCCCCCACCAAGGCCTGATTTTGCTTCTCCAACTGGAGCCGCTCCACCTAACACAGGAGCCGGCTATAGTCCTCCGACGCCTGAAAATGAAGCTGAAGCTTTAGCTCTGGCTGCTACAATAAGAGCTCGACTTGTTTCTGAGCATGTTGCGATAGCCGAAAAGTCTGCTGATACTGAGGAGCGGCAACTTTATATGGACATGGCTTTAGTGCATGCTCCTAAGGCTTTGGAGATGTCTTTATTAGTTGCTAGAGCGACTCTCTATGACGCCATTGGAATGCCAGCAGAGGCTCAAGCCGATCGTGATGAAGTGGCGGATCTGCCTTTTGATGCAGAGCAAGCTTATTATCAGGCTGAGGGAAGCTTGAGTGCTGGTAAATACGAGGAAGCTTTGGATCAGCTTAGCGAGGCTTTAACAGCTTGGGCTAGGGAATATGATGCGCTGGTTAAAGATCCTGTTGATCAAGCGGAATTACAGTCGGCACGCTGGAATTATGCGAGAGCCTTATATTTACGTATGCTTATTCGATACACCTCGGGTGAATTTGCGCAACTGAGAGAAGATTCAGAGCCATTGTTGAGCCTGCCTCCTACTTCCTATCATGCCCAAGCTTATTATTTAAGAGCCTTAGTAGCTTATGAAATTGAACATAATATTGAATTGGCCTTAAGTTTTATCGATGAATCTATAAGAATACAGGAACATTATGACTCTAAAAAAACAGCACCGCGCGAATGGCGTGCGCTGATTTTACTGATAGCAAAACGTGATGAAAGGGCTTCTGCAGATCTTAAGATTTTAGCCTCAGAAGATAAAGAAACGCCACTTCGATTAGCAGCCTGCTATTTACAAGCTCAAGCGAGGCAGCGTCTTCGTGATAGCCCAGGCGCTTTGCAGAACTATCAAATGGCTTTAAATTTATTAAAATCAGCAAAAGCTTTTCACTGGAATTCAGCGGATTTATTTCTTCGACCTAAAGCCTCTTCTTATCTGCGCCCCCATGTTAAAAAAATATTTGAGAAAGCGGAAGTTGAGGCTCATTTGCAGAGCAGTAAAGACTTGGGTTTTCATTGGAATTCGATAGATTTACGTTTGGCTTTAGCGGGGCTCCATTTCGCTATTAGGGCTGACACTGCTCGAGCTGTGTGTGAGCATGCTCAGGCTGTGATTGAGAGCACAGATCCGATTTACATCGGTGATTTATCAGCCGCACAGATCAGCAGTTTCTTTTACATGCGTGTTGAATCGTATGTAAAATTGGAGCGTTACGAGAAGGCGCTTCAAGAATGTTTAGAATGGAAAAAATATCAGCCTGATAATCATTTAGCGAAGTCGTCTCACGAATATTTATTAACAAAAGTAAATCCTGATTTAAAGCCAGTGGCACTTCCAACGCCACGAGATTTGTTAAATAAAGCTGTGACTCGTAGTCGAGCGGCTGATAGAAAGTTTGAGTGTTTAAGGTCGATGATTGTCCCTAGGCAAGATGCGGGAGCCGCGGCTCGAGCAGGCGCAGATTTAATGGCTGCTCGTGATGAATTGGTAGCGGCCTTGGCGGATGAGGAACGGATAAGGGCTTCTATCTACGCAGCTGCTGCGCTTGAGTCTAGAGCAATATTAGGTGGAGTGGCTGCTCAGACAAGAATGGCAAACCCACAACTCCCCGCGGTTTTGGCTGACAGAGCTTCGCCTCTAAAAGCCGCCCCAGCTTCTGTTTTGGTTAGAGGTTCCGCACTTTTTTCTTCGGCGGCCGCGGGTGCGGGTAGAGAGCCAGAAAGAGGCGGGGTGGCAAGAGAGATGACTGAAACCATGGGGAGAATGCAAAAGCTTTTGGCAAGGGGGAGATCGCGTTTTTAACGCTATTCTTCCAAATACTGCAACTTATCCTTCACACCCTTCCACTCATCCGCATCGGGAGGAGCGTCTTTTATGGCAGTAATAGCAGGCCATTGTTGAGCGAGTTTGGCGTTCAGTGCGAGGAAATGCTGCTGATCCGCCGGTAAATCATCTTCGGCAAAAATGGCATCCACCGGGCATTCGGGCACGCAGAGATTGCAATCGATGCATTCATCCGGATCAATCACCAGCATATTAGGGCCTTCACGAAAGCAATCGACCGGGCAAACTTCCACGCAATCGGTATATTTGCAGCGTATGCATTGTTCGGTTACTACGAAGGTCATGAGAGGCTCCTGTCTTTAAAGAGTCCAGATTATATACCGATTTCACCTCAAGATGCGAAGGGTACCCGGTACAAAATGAGGGTAAAGGTACCGGGTACAAAAAGGGGCTAAAGGTACCGGGTAGAAAGGGGGGCTAAAGGTACCAGGTACAAAAAGGGGCTAAAGGTACCGGGTACAAAATGAGGGTAAAGGTACCGGGTAGAAAGGGGGGCTAAAGGTACCAGGTACAAAAAGGGGCTAAAGGTACCGGGTAGAAAGGGGGGCTAAAGGTACCAGGTACAAAATGGGGCTAAAGGTACCGGGTAGAAAAAGGGGCTAAAGGTACCAGGTACAAAAGGGGGCTAAAGGTACCAGGTACAAAAAGGGGCTAAAGGTACCGGGTACAAAATGAGGGTAAAGGTACCGGGTAGAAAGGGGGGCTAAAGGTACCAGGTACAAAAAGGGGCTAAAGGTACCAGGTACAAAATGGGGTTAAAGGTACCAGGTACAAAAGGAGGCTAAAGGTACCAGGTACAAAAAGGGGTTAAAGGTACCGGGTACAAAATGGCCGTTTTGTACCCGGTACCTTTACTTGCCCATCTTGATTGAAGCGAGATCTCGTGTAAGCTTCCATCTCTATAGAAAAGAGGTAATCGCTATGTTAGACCCTAAATTAATTGAAGAGTGGTTTAAGGCCGTTTTGGATTTTGAGCATTTGATTGTGGAAGGTGATGGCCACCATTTTGAGGCCACCATTGTTTCTAAGTCCTTTGAAGGCAAAAACTCCTTGGCGCGCCATCGTTTGGTGTATCAATCTTTGGGCGAAAAACTCAGTGAAATCCACGCGCTTTCTATTAAAGCTTTTACCCCTGTCGAATTTCAAAACTTAGCTTAGAGGTTAACATGACTATTCAAGAACGCATTGAGCAACAACTAACAGCAGCCCCCATTGTTCTTTACATGAAGGGTACTGCCGATTTCCCCCAGTGTGGTTTTTCCGCACGCGCTGTGGACATTCTTCGTCGCCTAGACGCCGAATTTGTCAGCTACAATATCCTAGAAGACAATGAATTACGTGAAGGCATTAAAGCCTATGGTGATTGGCCGACTATCCCTCAATTGTATGTGCGGGGAGAGTTGGTGGGTGGTAGTGATATTATGGTGGAATTGTTTGAAAACGGTGAATTGAAAAACATGTTGCAGCAGGCCTAATAAACGCTTTGTGTTTATTATTTACTGAGGCTGTTAATCCCAAGCAATGCTAGAACCCTCGTTGGATGTTCCAGGACCATCCCTCAGTTGGGCAATGCCCGCGGCTTTATCTTTTTCCGCTTTCTGCGAAGCCGAAAGCGGGTGTTCTTCATCAAATTCAGCTAGGCGTCTATCGATGGGGCTGACATAGTTCTTATCAATTTTTTGCATTATTTTAATACCCTGTCTGTTATACTCGCGCGCAAATTGTGCTCAATTTGCCCGTCATCATAAGACACTTTGGATTTATTTGCCATTATGAAGCTTGAATTAAACGGCTTTCAGTATGCCGACTTATTTGAACCTGAGGGTCTGTTAAGGCTGGACCAGGCTTTCATTCACTATCTTTCCAAAATTAAACCTGAATTAGTCCAAAGCTTGAAGCATTACCGCTTTCATCCTGTGGACAGAACCCATCAGACCAGCTTGATTCTTGAACTTGCGCCGCATTTAGAAGACTTCCTCGCGGCTTTATTCAATATCCAGCTTGAGCTGGCGGAAGCCAAAGCGGAGCTTCTGAGCCAAGATCCTATTTTTGCCTTCAAAAAACATTTTGTTTTGAAGTTGGCGAAACACGCCAATTTGGATGAGATCCCTGAATTTGAGTCGTTAAACCGATGGCTCGTGGAGACGATGCATGAATCGTCTCATGACAAAGAACTAGCCGTAGCCCACTTTGCCACACACCTCATGGGCAACCCCGAAGAATTCTCTGACTCCATCGGCAAACTCACCCAATGGTGTATCGCCGCTTTGCATACTAAAGAAGGCCAAGCTGCCGTCAAAAACTGGGTCAGCTTCAAGCTTCCTAAAAAACTAGACTTCCAGCATCTAGTCAACGTAGAAGTCTCCATGGAAAAGGGTGTTGAACGCTTACAAGCCCCAGAGGCACATTTTCGCGAAAGAGATGGCTTTGATTTGACCGATAAGCGCATGAATGAACGACAAGTTTTGAATGAGATTCATTATTGTGTCTACTGCCATAAAAACCAGGGCGACTTCTGTTCCACCGGTTTTCCGGTTAAACGCGCTGAACCCGAACTAGGCCTTAAAGTAAATCCTTTAGGAGAGACCCTAACAGGCTGTCCTTTAGACGAAAAAATATCCGAAATGAACACGCTGAAGAAGCAGGGTTTGGGTCTTGCGGCTTTGGCGACCATCATGATCGATAATCCCATGTGTCCTGCTACCGGCCACCGTATTTGTAACGATTGCATGAAGGCTTGTATCTACCAAAAGCAGGAACCCGTTAACATACCCGAAATCGAAACACGCATTTTAGTGGATGTTTTAGAGCTGCCTTGGGGTGTTGAAATCTATGATCTATTAACGCGCTGGAATCCTTTACGCGCTGAACAATGGATCTTAAAGCCTTATAATGGTCATAAAGTCTTAGTCATGGGCATGGGCCCCGCAGGCTTTAGTTTGGCGCATCATTTGTTGATGGAAGGTTGTGCCGTCGTGGGTGCCGATGGCCTTAAAATCGAAAGCTTGCCAGAGGAATTAGTCAACGAACCCGTTTATCGCTACGAAGATTTAGAAGAGCGCTTAAGCGAGCGCGTGATGAACGGTTTTGGCGGTGTGGCAGAATACGGCATCACCGTTCGTTGGGATAAGAATTTCCTTAAATTAATCTACTTAAGTCTTGTAAGAAAAAAGAAATTCCAAGTCGTCGGCAGCGTGCGTTTTGGTGGCACTTTAACGGTTGAAGATGCTTGGCGTTATGGCTTTGATCATTTGGCGGTAGCGGTGGGAGCCGGGCTCCCACGAGAACTGAAAATTGAAAACAGTTTGGCAATTGGAATGCGTCAGGCGAATGATTTCTTGATGGCGCTTCAATTAACGGGGGCAGCTAAAGCGTCTAGTTTGGCTAATCTGCAAATGCGTTTGCCGGCGGTTGTTATTGGGGGTGGTTTGACGGGTATTGATACCGCGACTGAAGCTCAGGCTTATTACATTGTTCAAGTGGAAAAGATTGCTAAGCGCTACGGGGCCTTGATTAAGAGGCAAGGCGAGGCCGCGATTCGAGCGCAGTTTGATGCGAAGAATTTACTCATTCTGGATGAGTTTTTAATGCATGCAGAAGCGCTAACGCTTGAGCGTGAGAAAGCGAATCAAGAAGGACGCAGTCCTTCTTTTATCTCTCTAATTCGCCAATGGGGTGGCGTGACGGTGGTTTATCGACGTCGTATGCAGGATTCACCCGCTTACAGACGTAATCACGAAGAAGTGGCTAAGGCCTTGGAAGAAGGCATTTATTATGCCGAAGGACTTGAGCCTAAAGCCGTTAAGCTGGATGAATTCGGCCAAGTACTCGCTCTGGAATGCCAGCTTCAGTTTATGAACGAAGAGGGCGCTTGGGTGCATACCGACAAGCATCAAGTGCTACCCGCACGCGCGATTTTCGTGGCAACGGGGGCCTCTCCCAATATCGCTTATGAATTCGAGCATCGCGGAACTTTCTTGCGTCAAGGCTATGAATATAATTCGTATACGGATGTGGAAGGTGTGTTGGAGCAGATGAGTAATAAGGCTCCTTTGAAGTCCCATAAAGTGGGTGCTTTCACCAGCTATCAACACGAAGATCATCGCGTGAGTTTTTTAGGTGACACGCATCCTGTTTTCCACGGCAGCGTGGTGAAAGCCATTGCTTCGGCCAAAATACTCTATCCCCAGATTCTTAAAGTGCTTGGCGTCAAGTCTGCTTCCAATGAAAGCTATCAAAACTTTAGATCTAAAATCAATGAGCTGTTTAACAACTATGTGGTTTCACTTAAAGACCATAATCCTAAAGTCATGGAGTTAATTCTTCATGCGCCTCTAGCGGCTCGACACTTCAAAGCAGGGCAATTCTATCGCCTACAAAACTACGAACGAGAAGCGCTTTGGATCGATGACACCAGCCTGCAAATGGAGGCATTAGCCGCCATGGCAGCTCCCGTTCCAGGCCATCCCGACCAGCTGTCTTTTATGATTTTAAAGCGCGGTGTGAGTTCGAGCTTAGTTCAGTATTTCAAAACCAATGAGCCCGTGGCTTTAATGGGTCCTACCGGCGTGCGCACCAAAACAGAGGAAGGCGAAAAACTCCTGGTCATAGGCGGCAGCATGGCGGCCATTTATATCCGCTCAATGACTCAAGAATGGAAGAGTGCAGGCGCTGAAGTGACCTATCTCGCGACCTTCAAACGACCTGAAGACGTATTTAGCCGAGAAGAGCTGGAGGCCGCTTGCAGCCAAGTTATTTGGCTAAGCCAAGAAGAAGTTTCATTGGAAACTAAACTAAATCAAGCTTTCAAAACAGCCGTGGCGGCACCCCTTATGGATGCCTTAAGCCACATCTGGGTCATCGGATCCACCGAATTACTACGCACAGTCCAAGCCCTAAGAAAGAATATAGCTTTCAATCCAACAACCCTCTTCAAAGCCTCCGTCTACGGCCCCATGCAATGCATGCTCAAAGGCGTCTGCGCCCAATGCCTGCAATGGCAAATCGATCCACTCACCGGCAAACGCACCAAAGCCGTCTACACCTGTTCTTGGCACAATCAACCCTTAGAAATCATCGACATAGACAATCTAGACGAACGCCTAAAACAAAACGAAATGCAGGAAAAGTTGTCGAGTTTGTGGTTGGATTATTTGAATCAGCCCTAGGGACGCGCTCCTTGCGGTCGCCCTGTCAAAAAAATGCCTAGGTATTTCATTTTCTTAAGATTTTCTTAATAAAAGCTTGCTAGTATAAGCTTGATCCCAAATAATTTTAAGCTAAGAGGTCGTCAATATGAGTAGAGCAACACGACAGGAGCTGTTGATAGAAAAAAGCTTCCGAAGAGCCTCTTATGAAGATAATAAGCTTCAATTAGAAGAGGCGCGTTGTGATAAGCAGAGCGCATCAGATCAACTAGAGGCTTCAAAGAGATCACTAGCCGAAGTAGCCTCTGAGCTAAGAGGTCTAAAAATTAGACTTCTTGGTGCTAAAGCTGGCTTAGAGATTGCTTTACAGGGTTTTCTTTTAAAAGATGGAGTAGCTTTAGTTGAGGAGGCGATTCGTAATCAAGATGAATTTCGTCATAGATTAGAAGCAAGAATAGCAACTCAAGCGCAGATTCTTAACGCTCAAACAGAAAGGCTAAGAAGGCTGGAGTTGGATGCCTGTAGACTTTCAGATTCGTTGAAAGCAATAGAGGAATTATGTTGTCAAGCCGAAAAAAGCGAAGTTGTATTCGTAACAAGATTGCCTAGAGCTTGCCACAGCAGCCGAAGATGAAGAGTCTTCTTCCTCTCTTTGCCTGAAGCCATAATACCCCAACAAAAAAGGTGCCAGGCACCTTTTTTGTTCCACTAGTGTGGCTTCGCGTGCGTCAAGATCATAAGTTCCTTCTGCAATTTGTGCTTTTAGGGCGGCAGCGTCTGCATCAGACTTTCCTTGGTGAATGGCTTTAAAGAGGTTTCTCATAGGAAGGGGTTCCGAGGGTTAGTTTTATTTAAAATAGCGACTTTATTTATAGCAGACTTTATTGCATTCAACACGTACTCCCACCACTTTTAAGATTTCCTTAATAAAATCTTGTTAGCATAAGTTTGATTTAAATTAAGAGGTGGTCAGTATGAGTCGATTAACAGTACAAGAGCTGCAGAGTGCAGTAGAGCTCAATAAAGCGAATTGTGACGATATTAAGCTTCGATTAGAGGCGGCGCGTTCTAATGAGGGGCGGATATCAAGGCAACTAGAAGATTCAATGGGATCACTAGTCCATGTGGCCGCTGATATAGGAAGTCTAGAGCTTGCGCTTCATGCCGCTAGAGATGACTTAATGATTGCTAAGAATAAAGAGGCAGTAGAGGGGCTCTCTAAGGTCAAGCCTTCATGTGCTGATCTAGAAGAGAGGGTGGGTTTATTCAAGAATGATATTCTTAGTCAATCCGCACGTCTTTATTCATTAAGAGTAAAAGTGGGAGCTCAAGAGCAAGCTCTTAATACCCAAAGAGAGGTGATAGCAACGCTGGAGTTAGATGCTCTTAGATTCCAGAATTTGTTGCAAGCAGCAGAAGTGGCGTTGGAACAAGCTAAAACAGCGGTATCTGTAGCAGCGCTCGTTGCATCAAGATTGCCTGAAGCTGCCGGTGCTGCTGCAGCAGTAGAAGTAGAAGGCGCCTCACCTTCTCTCCTTGCTGTAAGGAAGGTATAACAAAAAAGGTGCCTGGCACCTTTTTTATTCCAAGCCTCAACAAGGCTCCCCCTGAGCCTGCTTTTATGTTAAATTTCATAAAAATTTACAAGGAGGGGATCATGACAAACAAATACCAAGAACTAGACTGGCTAGGGGCCGATGCGTTGATGGCCCAGGGCGGAGTGATTGTGATCGATGTGCGGGCTGAAGGCTCTTATCAAGAAGCTCATATCCCAGGCTCCATGAATTTGGATCTGCAGGCTTTGCAAAATTTTTGCAAACGAGAGGATCGTGCGGATCAAGCGGTCTTGGTTTATTGCTATCATGGCATCAGCAGCCAATCGGTGGCTCAGCATTTGATACAAAATGGTTTCACTCAGGTCTATAGCCTGAAAGGTGGTTTTGAGGAATGGAAAACGCATCATCTAAAATCTTCTGCGCTGACGCAGAAGATTTTATAGCGCTTATTTTGTATTATGAATTCAATTAAAGTTCCTCATTTTGATGTTCCTTCTCACACTCCTGTTGAGCCGCTTTCTGCTGCGGTTAAAGCGGCATACAAGAAGCGTATTAAAGAATTGCTTCAGCAGAATAACGCGGTATTAATTGCGCATTATTATACGGATCCTGATATTCAAGAATTGGCTGATGAAGCAGGGGGCTGTGTTGCAGATTCTTTGGCTATGGCGGATTTTGGCTATAAACATGCTGCGACGACTTTAGTCGTCGCCGGTGTGCGTTTTATGGGAGAGAGTGCCAAGATCTTGAGCCCAGAAAAACGTGTGTTGATGCCCACCTTAGAAGCCACGTGTTCTTTAGATTTAAGTTGTCCTATTAAAGAATTTTCTGAATTTTGTGATCAGCATCCTGATCGCACGGTGGTGGTTTATGCCAATACGTCAGCCGCTGTGAAAGCACGTGCGGATTGGGTGGTCACCTCCAGTAATGCGCTAGACATCATTGATCACCTGGATCGCGAAGGCAAAAAGATTATTTGGGCGCCCGATCGCTTTTTAGGGGATTATCTGCAGAAAAAAACCAAAGCCGATATGATATTGTGGCAGGGCAGTTGTATTGTGCATGAAGAATTTAAAGCACAAGCTTTAAAGGATTTAAAAGCGCAGTATCCAGAGGCCGCTGTTTTAGTGCATCCTGAATCACCGGCTGCTGTGATTGCTTTAGCCGACGCAGTAGGTTCTACCACGCAGCTTATTAAAGCCGCCCAAACCTTGCCTAATAAAATATTAATCGTCGCCACCGACAAAGGCATTTTCTACAAAATGCAGTTAGCCGCTCCTGATAAAACCTTAATAGAAGCTCCAACAGCCGGACAGGGCGCGACCTGTAAAAGCTGCGCACATTGTCCGTGGATGGCGATGAATACTTTAGAAAGCTTGCAGTTGTGTTTGGAAAAGGGCGCTAATGAAATTATTTTAGATCCTAAGATTATTGAGAAAGCGAAGATACCTTTGGAAAGGATGTTAAATTTTTTTGAGAATAATGCTTAGATAGCTGTCATTCCCGAGGAGACGCACTAATGTCCGGGAAAAATTATTAACTTTTCTCTGTCATTCCCGCGGAGGCGGGAATCCAGTCCAAATCAG
>Ga0206852_1018_pt1 | contig 69332 bp, 62 predicted proteins | sample Alteio_BWOrgCont_14_FD_152849 | JGI IMG/M metagenome (GOLD analysis project Ga0206852, IMG submission 152849) | Enriched cells from forest soil in Barre Woods Harvard Forest LTER site, Petersham, Massachusetts, United States -... | ecosystem: Environmental > Terrestrial > Soil > Temperate forest >... | reverse complement strand
CCTCGTTTCCTTAAAGCACCTGTTAATACACCAAATATCAATGAAGCATTCTTAAGAGATCTTGCCGATACAGAAGAAGAAAAACTTTTGATTAATGAATTTATCAATAAAAATACAACGATGAAATTTGCAAGCTACTGGCAACTTAACAAGATATCTTTCATCGATAAAGTTATAACAACAAAAGACATGATGAAGTTGGCAGATAAATTATTTAAATGTGATCCTGATCTGGTGAATGTAACTTTTGGCAAAGATAAGCATTTAATGTTGCATAGCGCAGCTTCAACAGGCAATTCACCCTGGCTACATTTTCTGTTAAAGAACAACATTGATATTAACTGTAAAATGAAGGACGGATACACAGCATTACATATTGCCATAAAGAAAGGACATACTGAAATCGTGAATATTTTGCTGGCAAGTGGTGCGGATGTGAATGCTAAAAACGATTCAGGCAAAACACCGCTGGAATTGCTTATTAAAAATGAAATCAAATTCAGTGATAGTTATATATTCATCAAGCTAATCGCCTACGGCGCTGATATATCGCGACTGGAAACCTTGTTAAATAATGACACCCTGGAAAATGCTCCATTGCCAGTTAAAAATGCGTTCGCACTACGCCATTTACTAGCAAAAGCACAACAACTACCTCCTGTAGACATGAAAAAATTAGCCAAAGCTCCATCTGCTTTTCAGGCAAGGATCGTGGAGTTAATTAAACCAGAAGCACCATCCAACATGCTGGAATTAACCAAAGCATTATTGAATGCCTATATCAACGAAGTGACAGACACGCACAAGTTCACAGTGGAGGCTCAAGCCTTTTTAACCTTTATTGAAACCGGCAAATGGGAATTTAATTTTAATGATGTCATTCAAATCGGCAAATGGGAACTTGATTTCGATGATGTAAAAGAAGTTGCCGCAGCATTACTGGAACAACCCTTCATGAAGAATTCTGAAACATTCAGGGAATTGTGCGAATTCATTTGCACAAAGGAATTTGAATATTTTCTTGAACCACATAATAACCAGCCCGGCTATAACAATACTGAAACCGCCGAACAATTTTATAGAAACATGCTTTGAGGAGTACATATGGAACCGCGCAAGTCTATTGCACAACCTGATGCTGAAAAAATGACGGAAGTCTTATTAACAAGCTTTGCAAATAAGGATTCGGTTCAATTTATCAAGCAGTTTATAGGTGAAGCAGGGATTGAGAAATTTGACACCTACTGGCAACGTGAAAAAGATAGCTTCATGCATATTCTGGTCAAGAAAGGTTATATTAAAACAATAAAAAAACTGATTCTGCATAACAAGAATTTGTTGCTCGCAACGGAGTACGATAATAAAACACAACTTATCCATACTGCCTGTGTATACGGAAAATACGATATCGCAGCTTTCTTGCTCCACCAGGGAGCGGATATACAAGCAAAAAATCATCTTGGTGAAACACCGTTACATTTAGCCGCATTAGGTCATCACATCACTACGGTTAATCTTTTACTAAAACATGGTGCTAATGTGGGCGCCAGAAATAATTACACTAAAACAGCATTGGGAACATTGCTGGTTACCGGAAAAAATTATTATGCTGCTCAAAACTTAAATATCATTACCTTATTGATTGCCTACGGAGCCGAGATTTCTGATTACCAAGTCAGCAGCACGACACTCGAAAGTTTGAAAAACATTATTAATGTTGCGCCTCTGCTGCGGAGTGCATTAAAGACTTTCCCAACAGATTTCAATCAATTAGCAAAGGCTTTATTGCTGGAATACAGTAAGAAGTCGGGCGCCAATTATGCAACAATCGCGAAAGAATTTAGCAACTCGATAGACGAGGACAATCCCAATTTACTTCTCCTTCAATTAGAAGCAGAATCGTTCGCAGAACGAGTAAAATCGTCAAAATCATTCGAGCCACTTTGCAGGTTCATTGCTTCAGAGCAATTTCAATATTGTCTCGCGCCGATCACTAATCCAGTCGCTCATCTCGAGAGTATTCTTGCGGAAAAAGATATTCATACTCACCTCCTTAAACAGATGCTGGACAACCAGGATAAAGATTCGCCTAATCCAAGACTTGCTAACTTGCTCGCTACGTGGCTGTTAGATCTCAAAGACATCTCAGATGAGCTTGTTGAAATTCTCAGGTGTCACAAAGATAAAATTGATTTCCAATCCATCATCAGAGATAAGAATTATTTACATATTCTTGATCCCAGGACGCCCATCGGTCGCGTGTTGTGGTCGCAGAGAAAAGACATACCGTGTTCGTTCTACGCAGGAACATGTTCAAATCTTATTTCTTATTTGGAGCAACACTACCGCATCAAACCACAAACGATTATTGATAATCTTCTGGTGATAGGTGTAAAAATTCATAAACCAAAGGGTTTTTATAGTATTATTAAGCCAATTGAATCTTCAATCCCTCGCTTCTATAAAGCACCGGTTAATACAACAAATATCAATGAAGCATTACTAAAAAATCTTGCCGATACGCAAGAAGAAGAACTTCTGATTAATGAATTTATCAATGGAAATACAGCGCAGAAATTTGCAAGCTACTGGCAACTGAATAAAAAGTTTCTCCTTTTACAGGCTGTTGCAAAACGCATGATAAAATTCGCAGAAAAATTGTTTAAGCATGACCCTGATTTGTTGAGTGCAACTTTTGGCGAAAATCAGCATTTTCTGCTGCACAGCGCTGCTGGCCAAAATGATCCAGCCTTGTTGACTTTCCTATTAAAAAATAACACTAACATCAACTGTAAAACGCTTGATGGCTGCACGGCATTATCTATCGCCGCGCATAGAGGACATACTGAAATAGTTGATATTTTGTTGGCTAATGGCGCGGATGTGAATGCTGTAAACAATTTAGGCAATGCATCATTGCAAGTAGTTATCAGAAGCAACGTCATTAAAAAAGATAATTTTATTAATATTTTTGTGAAACTCATTGCCAATGGTGCTGACACTACTTGTTTACTCACCAAATCACTCCATAAATTACCCATTTATGATGTGCCAGCCCTGCATTTCTTGCTGCAGATAAAACACCGCCACTTGCTCCAGATAGCGCAACAAACATATCCAGATAACATGCTGGAATTAACCAAAGCATTATTACAAGCCTATATCGACGATAAAATGACTATCCATAAGCACATAGATAAGGCAAAACAATTTTTAGGTATTCTTAAGAACTGTAGTTTTGATAATGCAAAAGATATGGCCGTAAATTTACTGCAACAGCCTTACATGAAGGATTCTGAAACATTCAAACAATTGTGCGAATTTATTTGTACAAAAGAATTTGAATACTTCCTCATACCACAAAAAGAAAAACCAAATTACAACCCTAAAAATGAAACCATTGAAATGTTTTACAACATGCTTTGAGGAGTACATATGAATACACAACAAATTATTACATTCGACGACGAACAGCCTATTCATGCAGCATGCGAATCAGGAAATATTGAGCTGGTTCGCAATTTACTGGATCAGGGATGTGACCTTAATACTAAAAATAAATCTGGATATACACCATTACACCTTGCCTTATCAGGAAAAAATCAAAACTCAGCAATGATAGCCTTACTCCTCGCCTATGGTGCCAAAGTTCCTACCTGGTACAAAATCAATTCCAATACTCCACTATTAATAAAACATTTAATTAATAACGCGCAGCTTATGGCACAAGCACGGGAAAAATTGCCGGCAAATATAGCTGAGTTATCTCATGATGATGCAGTCATTGAATTAGCCAAGTCTCTTCTGAACCAATATAGTTTATTGACATTCAGTAATTACTCACAATACGCAAAACTCTTTCTCGACTCGATAAAAAAACATAATCGATCATTGGATAAAGTACAGAAAGAAGCAGCATGGTATGTTACTTATTCGCTAAACTCCAAAACATTCAATGCCATTTGCGCAATCATTGCATCACCTGAATTCAAATACTTCATTGACGCGGAAATTACTAAAATTACGCTAAAAAAGAACCTGGAAAAAAGATACGAGGATAAGCGCGCAGTAGACAATCTCAATGAAGAACAAAAGAATCAGCTGGATGATCAACTAAAGTCATTATTTTTCGAAAAACTCAGCGAGGAATTTACTTCCAATAAATTCACAATAGAAAAAGCAGAACAGGCAATCAAACTGGTAAACGCAGGTGCTAAATTTAAACTGAATAATGATCAATTGTTAGGTCAATTTCTGATTGGCGCCTATCTTGAGTATCAGTTTGATTATGCAATGAATGAGTCCGTAGCAATACAGGATAAAAATATTCAGAATTATAAGGATAAATGTAAAACAAATCCTGGGCATTCTATTTTTATTGATGGTATTTTACGACTGGTGGAACTTGGCGCGGATGCCAAAAAATCCATCACTGCGACGATAAAATTTGATGGTATTCCTTACTCCAGCTGCACTCTAACTGCACATGATTTTATTATGATTTACAAACCCGAAGCAGCAGAACATTTTTTTCTAACTAATGCTTGCCCCGTGCTAAAACATACTTTTTACAATACTTTTCAAAATCGTGCGATTGCCAAATGTCTTTATCATCTCGAAGAAATTTCTGAAGACATGATTATCATACTCAAACTTGATAAAGACCTTATCAATTTTGAAGCGATCATAACGCCTGAAAATTATTCACGATTTTTCGATCCCAGAACAGCAATTGGCAAGGTATTATGGGCAAAGAGAAAAAATAATGAATGCTCATTAGGTGAAGGTAGACTTGCGACAATCATCGCTTATTTGCGAGATAAATATGGCATTTCAAAGAAAGACATCATCAATAAGCTAAAAACAATTGGCATCCTGATTGATAAAAATGGCAGATGGCAGATTGATCCATTGTCTGATGTATTTTCTCCGGCAAAACAAAATAACATTAAGCTAGAACCGAATCATACTCACATGCCAAAAGTAAGTATGGAGACATCAGGAAAATGTAATATCGTTGTGCCAAACAATCCATGGAGAATAAATAGTTTTTTTGCAAATGTTACTCGAGAAACATTCGAAAAAACCCTGCAAGATCATAAAGTGTCATTAATGACCTCTGCCATCAAAACAGGTAATGTCAGATTACTGGAAAAATTATTTGAATATGATGAAAATCTTAAACACGCAGACACCTACCAGGGTAAACCTCTGCATACGGCTGTTTATTACCAACAATGCAATGTCATTTCCTTTTTACTCAAAAACGGTAGCGACATTAATGAAGTCATGTATGGCAGTCCTCCATTGCATCTTGCCATTTACCCTCATGAGCCAAAAGTTGTCAGTTTTTTACTGATGCATGGTGCCAATCCAAATATCAAGGATGCACAAAACTGTACGACATTCATGCGTGTATTAAGTAAAAATTGCCATGATCGCGACGCGAATATAATTATCGCCTTATTGATTGCTTATGGTGCTGATATTCCAGCAGATTATGCATCAACAACCAGTGCCTCATTTATTGCTCGCTACAAAGCAATCAAACCGCTGCTACAAATAGCACGTGAAAGCAATCCTGCTGATGTCATACAGTTAACCAAAGCACTACTACTGGCTTATGTGGGTGCTTACAAACACCAGCACATTGAACAAGCGCAAACTTTTCTAGATTGGATTAAAACAACAAAAGATTGCAAATTTTCTGATATACAAAGTAGAGCTCTTAAATTGGCTACTATACTGGAAAAAGAAACAACCAGTCCTTCCAAAACACTGCTGCCACTTTGCTTACTGATAACTTCTCACGAATTCGAATGTTTTCTCGCGCCAAAAATTGATCTGTCTGCAAATGACAATACATTGGATATAAAGCGCTACTCATTATAATTCTGGAGTCGAATATGCAATCTGCACAACGAACGAGATATGATCTTAGTGAAGAAGTAACACGCAATCTGGATGATCAGCTTGTTAATCTAATAATGAATAATCATCCACTCTATAGAAATCATTTTATAAGCGCGATGCAGCTCATTATCGACGGTGCAAATATTGCGGTGCGCGATTATTTATTTTTGCGGCAACTTGCTGGTTATCATGACTGGTATGAAGTGGATAATATTTCCCAGGCAAGTATTGATATTCTTAAAGCATATAAGAATAAATTGAAACTGGTTGATGGTGTATCGCCAAATAATTATTTACTAATGCTTGATCCACGCACACCCATTGGGCAACTCGTCTGGGCACAAACAGGAAATAAAACATGTACCTTATTTAATGGCACACGTTTAAAAATGCTAAATCGTCTGGCTAAATTTGGTTTATCGCAAGCACAAATCCTGCAATCGCTTGCTGCGATCGGAGTGAAAATTGATAGCAATACTGGCGTCTGGCTGAGGTCGTCGAATAAACAGACACAATTTAATATAAGCATGGATGAGGGTACATTAAAAAATTATGCTTTAGATGCAAAATCGCTCGAGTATGTGAACACGCTTATTGAAAAATTCAAGTTACACGAAACAATCGATTTTAATACTTACTGGCAACAAATTAAGAATTCATTTATCCATTCTGCAGTTGAAAATGGATATATCTTACTGATGCAGAAATTAATCCAGCACGATCCCAGTTTATTGCATGCCAGAAAACCTTTTGATCATTGGAGTGGACTATACCGCATCATAGAACACGGCAAATACGATACGACTGGTTATCATTTACTTCATACGGCTGTCATGCATGGACAATCTGATGTGCTTGTGTTTTTGCTCGAGCAAGGATGTCATGTAAATACTAAAGCACTGCACACTGGAGATACTCCATTACATATAGCTGCGTCTCTATTCCATACACAATTTGTGAGTCTGTTACTTAAAAATGGAGCGAGCGTTCATCTTGAAAACAAAATGTATCATACTCCGCTGGATGAAGTATCTTCAGCAGACAAACATCAATATAAACCTGATATTACTTTGAAACTTCTTGCTTATGGTTCGTCTATTCCCCATATGTATTCGCTCGCGCCGACGGGTCTCCTTAACTCGGACTTATATTCCCTGCTAAAAAAAGCCCAGGCAACAGCACCAACCTGCATGATGGAATTAACGATTGCCTTGATGAAGGCTTATATAAAATCAAAAGTGTTCGCCAACAATAATCCGCAGCTTATTGATGCAAAGAACTTCCTTGACTGGATGGAAAAACCCAATCGCAAATTTGAGGAAGTGATATCACATGCAGCGGAATTAATGACTAAAAACTCGATGAAGAATTCCACCAATCTCAAGGCAATATTGAACTTAATCAGCCATGATGAATTTACTTATTTCCTTGCACCTGTAACTGAAGCTGTCAAACAGCAACGAAAATCCAGTGGATTAGTGGGTTATTTTTTTGAGAACAAACAACCAGCGCCTGTCAAAAATATTCCCGATGAGAATATGTTACTGGAATTAGCCGGTTACGAATCACGTGAATATATAAAAAATTTCATTGAGCGTGCCGATGGAAAAATCTCTCCATCTTATTGGCATGCCAATAAAAATAAATTAGTCCATTGTCTTGTAGAGGGACATCATTTCAACTTGCTGGAAAAATTAATTAATGATGATCGTGATTTACTGAATATAAAATTAAAAAATCGCGAACCCATTTATACTGCGGTTGTCAAAGATAATGGGATAATGGTGAAATTCCTGCTGAATTTGGGCGCCAATGTGAACTCATTCGACGACTCAAACAGAACATTATTGCATGTTGCAGTAGACAGGGATAACCTCGCTCTCGTCGATCTTTTACTTCAATATGGTGCAAAGTTATCTTGCTCTGATAACATTGGCACAACTCCGCTGGATCATCTTGTTTACATAAAACATACAAAACAAACGCCTTACATCATTGCCAAATTGATTGCTTATGGAGAAAGGACTAACACGTTTTCTTCCATATATGTTGATTTATCCAACAGCCCTGTTTATTTGCGTATTCATGAACTGGAATCATACCTGGTGGAGGCGCAAAAAAACAAATCTGCGGATGCGAATATAGTGGATTTAACTCAGTTATTATTGAAAGCATATATAAATTCAAGCTTTCCGAAAATTCATCCACACATCAAGCAGGCGAAGGATTTTCTTGTGTGGATACAGGAAAATTCCTACATCACATTTGCAGTAATTCAGGAAAAAGCGCGCGATTTGCTGGAAGAACCATTCATGAAAGATTCGAAGACATTCAAATTAATTTGTGAATTGATTGCTGATGGTAAGGAAGAATTTTCCTATTTCCTCGCACCACGAGTGAAAAAACCTGGCATTGAGCAGCAAGCAAACATGCAGAAGACGGAAAAACATGAATCTGCTGTTGGACGGTTGGGGATGCTTTAGATTATTTGCTTTTTTGCCACTCTTTATGAAGTCGAAAATTTCGACTTCTGGCAATTATAAGCATTCCCCACTCCATCCTTAATCTCCTTATCCTCATCCGGATACATCACACGTGTGCGGCCGGTTTTGCTAATCATGATCGCCCACGATGGCAGACCGGCATGGCAATGCCAGAACGTGCCATTATCTGCTTGCAACATTCCGGTCGGTGAAAATAATAAATATTGCCGATAATGCGGGAATGAACGCCAGTTTATCTCGCCATGTTTTGTGGATGTTTGACGCTGAGAAATAATTTGCGACTCGTCAGTGAGAACACCATCTTCATTGGCATTCAAAAAAATAATCTGATTATTAGCAGAATAACGCAAGACAATCGCAGCATGACGCGCTCGCGCTTCATGCTGCGCAAAGGTAATCGCACTCAATATCTGTTTTTGCAAAATATCATCTTGCGCACGCGCGAGAAATGGTTGCACCATCGGTAGTGATATCGCAAATAAAATACCAATGATCGAGAGTGCAATCAGTAATTCAATAAATGAAAATGCGGCGTTATTCTTTCGGACGCATGTGCGGAAATAATATGACATCACGTATGGATGGCGAATCAGTCAATAACATGACTAAACGATCAATACCAATTCCCTCTCCTGCGGTTGGCGGCAATCCATGCTCGAGTGCAACAATATAATCCGTATCATATGGCATGGCTTCTTCATCACCGGAGACTTTATCTTCCATCTGCTGTCGCAAACGTGCTGCCTGATCTTCAGGATCATTCAACTCAGAAAAACCATTCGCGATTTCTCGTCCGGCAATAAATAATTCGAAACGATCAGTGATTTCAGGATTATCATCATTACGACGCGCCAATGGCGAAACTTCTGCTGGATATTCAGTAATAAACGTTGGCTGTTTTAATTCATGCTCAACCGTTTCATCAAATATTTCCACGAGAATTTTGCCTAAACCATCTGTATCCCTGACGGAAATATTTAATGCTTTCGCTGTTTTTTTTGCAGCATCGCGTGTTGCAATATCTTTTTCACTTAACTGCGGATTATATTTTAATATCGATTGCGCCAGCGGCAAACGTGCAAATGGTTTGCTAAAATCAAAATCGATTCCCTGATAGGTAAAAGCTGTTGTGCCAAGACATTCGCGTGTAATGCGCTGAAATAATTCTTCTGTCAGATTCATTAAATCATGATAATCCGCATAAGCCTGATAAAATTCGAGCATGGTAAATTCAGGATTATGTTGCGTGGATAATCCTTCATTACGAAAATTACGATTGATTTCAAACACACGTTCAAAACCACCAACGACCAGACGCTTCAAATAAAGTTCCGGTGCAATACGCAGGAATAATGGCATATCAAGTGCATGATGATGCGTAGTGAATGGTTTTGCTGCAGCACCTCCTGCTAATACTTGCATCATGGGAGTTTCTACTTCGAGAAAACTTTTTTCATGCAAATACTGACGTATCACTTGTGTAATCGCAGAACGCATCATAAATGTTTTGCGTGTTTCATCATTGGCAATTAAATCGAGATATCGTTGACGATAACGGGTTTCCTGATCCGTCAAACCATGAAATTTGTCTGGCAAGGGTCGCACAGATTTTGTCAGCAAACGCAAGGATTTTACCTTGACTGACAACTCACCGGTTTTGGTTTTAAATAAATGACCTTCTGCACCAATGATATCGCCCAAATCCCATTGCTTGAATTCTTCATACACATCAGGTGTGACATCTTCCTGACGAATATATAATTGCATGCGCGCTGTCATATCCTGGATATGCGTAAAACTCGCCTTGCCCATCATGCGCCTTGTCATGATACGACCTGCTACTTTTACATTAACCGGATGCGCTTCCAGTTCCGGCTCGGTTTTATCAGCATATTGTTTCAGCAAATCCGCTGCGAATGCGGTACGACGAAAATCCGTTGGAAAAGCTTTTTCTTTTCCACGCCATTCGGTTAATTTGCCACGACGCTGCTCAATGATATCGTGTGTGTCCTGCATTTCATTTTCTTTGTTGAGTTGATCGCTCATTGCCATATTTTTCCTACAATCCTGCCAGTAAACTGGCTTCAATAAATTTATTTAAATCACCATCCAGCACTGCCTGTGTATTGCCAACTTCCACGCCAGTACGCAAATCCTTGATGCGCGACATGTCCAGTACATACGAGCGAATCTGGCTGCCCCAGGTGATTTCTTTTTTATTCGCTTCCAGTGCCTCTTGTTTATCACGCTGTTTTTGCATTTCCAGTTCATATAATTTGGCACGCAATTGCTTCATCGCTTCAGCGCGATTTTTATGTTGCGAACGATCTGACTGACATTGCACAACAACATTGGTCGGCATGTGTGTGATACGAATCGCAGAGTCAGTTCGATTAACATGCTGTCCACCCGCACCACTCGCACGATACGTATCAATGCGCAAATCCGCAGGATTGATTTCAATAGCAATGCTGTCATCAATTTCTGGCGAAAGAAAAACAGAAGCGAAAGAAGTATGACGTTTATTATTCGAATCAAATGGTGATTTACGTACTAATCGATGCACGCCACTTTCTGTACGTAACCAGCCATAAGCATAATCACCACTGAATTTGATCGTTGCACTTTTAATACCTGCTACTTCACCAGGAGAAACTTCAATTAATTCCGTTTTAAATCCATGACGTTCGCCCCAGCGTAAATACATGCGCAATAACATTTCTGCCCAATCTTGCGCTTCTGTTCCACCAGAACCGGATTGCACATCCATATAAGCATTATTGAAATCCATTTCGCCGGAAAACATGCGGCGAAATTCAAGTTCTTCAATTTTCTTTGTCAGCTTTTCTGCATCACGTGCAATTTCTGCTTGTGTATCCGTATCATTTTCAGCAATCGCGAGTTCATATAACTCTTCTGTATCTCGCAGTTGCGATTGCAAGGCTTCCATCATGTGAACGGTGTTTTCCAGCTGCGAACGTTCCTTGCCAAGTGCTTGCGCTTTTTCCTGATCTTTCCAGCTATCGGGTGCTTCCAGTTCGTTTTGAATAATCGTTAAACGTTCGCGTTTTTTATCAACTTCAAAGATACCCCCAGATATCTTCGAGGCGAGTTTGCAACTCACGGAGATAATTTCGCATGGATGTAATTTCTATCATGATGTGAGCCTTGTAAAAAATTATCGACGGTCGCCCATGAGACGCAGAATGCTCAGGAACAAATTAATGAAATCCAGATACAACACTAATGCGCCATAAATCGCGCCTTTTCTCGCCTGCCCTGATGATGCGTACTGGAATTGCAAAGCCTTGATGCGCTGCGTATCGTAAGCAGTCAAACCAGAAAATACGATAACACCAACAGCTGAATAAACCATTTGCATGGTGTTACTCATGATCGATGGGAAGATAAGACTAACCAGCATCACACCAATCATGCCGAATAAACCCATGATGCAAAACGATGCAATCGGTCCCAAATCTTTTTTGGTCGTGTAACCAAATACACTTAAACCTGCGAAGGCAAATGCAGTGACCGCGAATGCTGATGCAATGCTTGCATGCGTGTATACAAGAAATATGCTGGAAAACGTGAAGCCCACCAATGTGGCATAAGTGACATAAATAAACGATGCCATCGCCACACTCATACGCTGCACCCAACCGGTTATCGCAATCACCAAACCAAGTTGCGCAATAATCATGCCGTAAAACAGGAAAGGATTTTGCAGCATGTAAACAACAATTTCAGGACGCGTTGAAACAAACCAGGCTGTAAGACCACTGATGGTAATGCCAACGACCATCCATAAATAAACCGCACTCATGAATGCACTCAGTGCCTGACTAAAGTCACGCGGACGAGTAGTTTGTTGCCAGGAATTATTTGAAAACATGATCAATCCTCCCATAAATAATGGTCGATAAGTTTACCCTAAAATTGTTTGTGCAGACAGCGGATTTGAACCAGATAATTGTTTGGCAAAAATCAGCGCATCTTCCTGACCTGAGACAGTTGGGTAATAACCTTTACGCTCGCCAATTTGCTGAAAGTGCATTTTTTGATAGAAGGAAATAGCCCGACTATTGGAACGACGCACCTCCAGCCAGGCAACCATCGTGCCGCGCTGAGTCGCCTGATTCAGCACATATTCCAGCAATTTCTCGCCCAAACCTTGCCGCTGAAAAGCATGATCCACACAAACGTTCAGGATATGACATTCATCTGCAGCATAAGCAACGATCACATAACCAACGATAATTTTATCAACTTCGATTAGCCAGCCCAGATAGCCCGCATGAAAGCAGACGCGGAAAGTTTCCTCTGTCCAGGGTGAAACCTGAACAGCTTTTTCTATACGCAAAATTTGCGGTATGTCTGCCGTAAACATGGTTCGTATCATGGAGATCAATAGTAAGATAGCAGCAGCAAACTGTACAACTTTTTTCTGTCTTTAAATCATACACTTGTATTAATTTTTGACTATTAATGCGTTATAAGTATAATAACCGATCAAACAAAAAACCAGGAGTAATACAAAATGAAGTTAAAAGTATTAGTTTTAGGCAGCATTCTTACTTTAGCCGGCTGCGCCCAGACATCGATTTTCCCTACCGGTCACAATTCCTACGCTTCAGTCAGCACATCATCCTCGCAAGGTCCTGCTGAAAAAGATGCGCGTGAAAAAGCAGAAGCGCAGTGCAGATTACGCGGCAAACGCCTGATCGTGACCCAACATCAGACGCAATACAAAGGTGCAGATACAGCCACCAAAATCGCAGGCGGCGTGGTGTCAGCCCTTGTAGGCGGCCCCAACATGGCGGTTTCATCCGATGACTATGAAGTGAAAATGCGATTTAAGTGTGTTTAAGCATTTTTAATGCTTTCAAATCCAGTCACTGCAATTGGCGGACGATGAGGAAATTTTGCAATTATATTTAATTCGCCGCCCATTGCTTCTATGTAAGACACCAAGGTAGAAAGCAATAAATCAGATCGCCTTTCCAAACGAGAAATAGCTTCCTGATTCATATGTAATTTTGAACCCAAATCTGCCTGAGTTAGTTCTAATGCCTTTCTTAAATCACGCAAAGTCATTTCCTCAGCAATAAGCTCTTTTGCACGCTTGTTAATTCTTTTACGACGCGTGATGGATAACTTCTTTAGTTTGTTTCGCAATGTAGTCATAATTTAAACCTCATTTTAAAGAGTTATATATACAACATATGACTTCAATATCATATATGGACACAAAGCTCATTCGCGATGAATTAAATTACAAGGAATTATTTTCACCGGAACAAGCCATACGAAAATCCATTGGCTGGTTGCGAGATAAAAAATAACTCCCTACGACAATGATTTAAATCCAACTTGTCCGCACTGACCGTTATACATGTAATTGTAGATATATAATGGTCGTCGGCCGGTATTCACAAATATCGAAGCATTATCTATCCACTGCACTTTGGTTGGTGTTGCGGTATCGGCTGGTGGAACGCCCTGAACAGCATTGAAATTATAATGCAGTGCTGGTGAGCTGATAGATCCCATAAGAATATGCATCAATGTTCCAACTGGCACTTCATCATTTGCATCATGCGTTCCTGCTGGCCATTCCGCTCGCGGTAAATCAATAAACATATAATCAATACCAACATCCAGTAATGCTGTACCGCAAAATTGATTAGGTGTTGGTGAATTGGGAAATTGATAACAACCTGCTTGCGCATTGAAATCACCTGGCACAGAAGTATTTGGTGTCAGATCGAGAATGTTATAATCCGTCGTCGATTTAATCCCCAGCGTCAATCCAGTTGCAGCAGTCATATCATTTGGCGAAAGGATATAACCTGGTGTGATATCTGTTCCATTGTTATTGTCAGTGAGATGAAGAAAAGCATTTGCAGTCGGTGAATTAAATAAATCATTTGCTGTTGAACTATTACGATTAAATCCCACACCAAGATAATGCAAAGTCGGTGATGGTGGATTGGAATAACATGCTTTTGTTGTAGGACCTGTGCAATAAGCTTTATTAATTCCCAACACCATAATTGGCTGAGTGATCACATCACCGCTTGCATGTTTGATTCTCACTGGTGCGAGATAATAAAAACCAGAAAAAGTATTACCGCTACTATCATAATATTTAACACCAGGAGCACCTGGCCCAATCACATTACCATTATTGGGTAATTCACTGATCGGAACTACAACACCAAGTGAACCAGTATCAATCGTATATATATTCAGAGTGGTTTCTGGTGAAGCGGCGGTATAACCCACATCTGCGCGTACTTGCAATGCACCAGGTAATGTTCCTGCAAGTGGCACATGATAATCCTGAGTGCCAAAACTGCAGGATGGTGTATTTTGTTGTAACACAGAGGTAACACCTAATGCTGCACCATGATTGCTGCTATCACTAATCCATGCATTGATGGAAATATTATTGGGAAATGTTTGTCCGTTATAAGTAAACGTTACGCTTCCGGTACTGGTTGTTGTTGAAGTGGGTGTAATCACACCATTAGGTGCGCCATACACATCAACATGAATAGGATTAGTAACACTTGGAATGAGCGCATTACCTTGCGAATCGCACATTGTCATGCTGATAGAAAATGTTTGCGGTGAATTTGGTGTGTTGCTGGTGGGATTATTAACTGTGGTATTTGCTGGTAAAAATTGAATGACATCTCCCTGACTCTGACAGGTAGATGGAATCGCTTGCATACTTGCAGATTGAGTATTGCTTACTGAAAATAAACAATAACCATTATTATTCATGGTGCAATTCGTTGGTTTAAAGCCTGGAGTATTTATTTTTATTCCAGCATTCGGATAAGTGTGATTCGGAGTGAGTGTAGTGATATCAAGATTGAGTGCGGGAATAGTATAATTTTGACAGGAAATCGCGCCTAAACCATTGAGACACAGGGTTATCGAAATATTACTGGGAGGACCATTGGTTACAATATTAAAAAGATTGCTGGCGAAAATGGTTTGAGTGACAGGTAAAAGCATAAGCCCAATCAGGGTTCGTTTAATCACAAGCTCGCTCCTTAAGCAGGGATTCCAAAGAGAATGTAAACCACTATAACGTGTGGATTGGTGGTTAACAACCTCTGACAAATACAAGCGTTTAAGTTCCTTAATAATAACCTTTAAGTTGATTTTTTGCATATTATATGCAAATATTGGCAATTAAATACATTTCATTGGAATTAATAATGATTGTTGAATTTAATGTAAGCAACTTTCGATCTATCTTTAAAAAACAAACCTTTAGCATGGTAGCCAGCGTTAGCAAAGGTTTGGAAAACAATATTTGCAATTCTGATTGCGATGACAAGCTACCACTTGTTCGCGCTGCCGTTTTATACGGAGCAAATGCCAGCGGCAAAAGCAATTTATTAAGCGCTCTTTTACTCATGAGGAAATTGATTATTTCTTCAGCCAAAGAATCGCAACAGGGAGAAGTTATTCCTGTGGATGGCTTCTTTTTTAACAAAAAAAATCGGAACAAACCATGCGAGTTTGAAGTAACGTTTATAAAAGATAAAACAAGATTTCAATATGGTTTTTCTGCAAATAAAAAACAGATTCTTGAAGAATGGCTTTTCGCATATCCGCTTGGTAAAGCACAAAAATGGTTTAGCCGAGTATACGATTCAAAAGAAGGAAACTTCAACTGGAATTTTAGTAAATTTTTTAAAGGTAACAAACAGCGAGTCATTGAATTGACACGCGACAATGTCTTGTTTTTATCAAATGCCGTGAAACTGAATAACGAACAACTTTTTCCTGTTTTTGAATGGTTTCAAAAAGACCTTATACTTCTCGACCCCCTGCATGGAACTGGATTAAACAACCAAAGCAGTAGCACCATGCTTCTCAAAACAGAAGAAAATAAAAAAAGATTATTAAAGTTTATGCAAGCCGCAGACCCAAGTATCATTGATATCAATGTAGAAAAAATAAAGCCTGATGAAGAAGAATTACACTTCCCAGACTCAATGCCAAAAGAAGTACGAGATTTTTTTACCAAGGAATTTGCCAATCAGGAACGCGCCCGGATTAATTTCATACATATTGGCAATATTCCAATTGATTTACGCGAAGAATCAGACGGAACACTACGTTTGCTCGCATATGCAGGACGTTGGATTGATGCGCTTGATAACGGTAGAACCATAGTGGTTGATGAACTGGATAATAGCTTGCACCCTTTGCTTGTAAGAGCATTAATAAAATTAATCTGCAACCCTGAAACAAATAAAAAAAATGCCCAATTAATTTTTTCTACGCACGACACATCATTACTGGATAACGAACTATTTCGCCGCGACCAAATCTGGTTTGTGGAAAAAGATGAGATTAACTCCACTCAACTTCACCCTCTTCTGGAGTTTAGCCCCAGAAAACACGAAGCGTTTGGAAAAGGATATCTTCAGGGTCGTTACGGAGCATTGCCATATATCGGTGAATGGAAATTTTAATGGGTTCAGATAATTTACATCACAAAAGAAAACAACGAACACGTGATTCATTTACACGAAAATTTTCCCAACGTGATTCATATGATCTTGCATTAGTTGTTTGTGAAGGCAAAAAAACTGAGCCTGGCTATCTTAGGGAAATTTGTGATCATTTAAAATTAAATAGTGCAAATATCAAAGTGATAGGTGTAGGAGCTGATCCATTAAGAATCGTGGAATACGCAGAAAAGGAGTTCAACAAATCAAAGGATTATGATCGTGTTTTTTGTTTATTTGATAAAGATGAACATTCCAGTTATCAAAACGCCATTAACAAAATTAAATCTCTTCGGCACAGAAGCAGAAACCCCATACCAATTGACTACATAACTTCGGTTCCCTGTTTTGAATATTGGCTGTTATTACACTTTACAGATAGCACACGGCCATACAATAAAACGGAAAATAAATCTTCTGGAGATTTACTTTTAAGTGAGATTACACGCTATCTTAATACATACCATAAAGGGCATGAAAATATTTTTGCAATGACAAAAGATAGATTGTCAATCGCCATCAAGCGTTCGAAAAGAATTTATAGTGAGCAGAAAAAACAAGGAACAGATAATCCATCAACCAACATGCACGAATTAATTGAGTATTTGATGAATCTAAAAGGTTAGAAATTTTCTAAAATACAAGCTAGCCATTTTCAATTTTCTCAAGAAAATGTAATACGTCGGTATTAAATTGTTTTGGATCTTGCAGGAAAGAAAAGTGACTAGCACACGGTTGAATTAACAAACCAGCATTTTGAATTTCTGCTGCCATAAACTCAGTATCTTTACGCTTAATTCCTTCATCATGATCAGCACCCACAATCCAGGTCGGTTGGGGGTAGTTTTAGCCATTGAGATTCAGCGGATGCGATTTTTATTCCGAAAAACAGGAAATAAAATATTAAAAAAATATTTATTATGCGATGGGTCATGTGGTTTTATTTATTTACGCTAACAAGATAATGCTATCGCCATTAGGCTTTAGTGATCTTTATTTTTCCCACTCTGTTTTAATTCTTTTCTTAGTTTCTTGATTTTAGCAGCAGAAAATCCCGTCAGCCGTTCAATAATAGACGGTTTCATCCCTTCTTCTATCATATGCTTGGCAATTTCAAGCTTGCCCTTCTCTATACCAATCTCTATACCAAATTTTTCGGCGTTACTAATGTAAGGCATCTTTTTTACCTCCTCCAACTCATACACATCATGCAGGTATTCTACTTCAAGCAATCCAGGCAATCCAATTAACCAATTGGCTTCCATTAACTAAATAAATATAACGCTAGCAAATGGATGGGGCGAATCATCCAGTTCCTTTATTTGATTGAAGCCACGGAATGAATTCATTAGATCATTAGTTTGTTACCTGGCTCATATTTAATTAAATTATTTTCTTTTAAAAATGACAGGAAGGTATCAAAATCATGGAATTTTTCATTGCGTGAACAATTTTGAATTATACCGGAAAATTTAATCTCCATAGTATTTAAAGTTGTATGGATGTAGTAATCTTTTTGCAATGATTCATAGATATACTTGTAACTACTATAGGGATGATCATATATATCTGAATACAGAACCGCCAACAAAATTCATGCAAAGAGTGATTGTTGCTCTCGAATAATCCTCTTGCGCTCTTTGATCAAAAAGTCTGGGATTCATATGGTCTCCTTTTATCTTTTATCTCGCTTGAGAAATTGCTTAATCGATTTTATATACTTATCAGCCACATCAAGAGCCATTGCATGCCCACATTTATTAAAAATTTTTAAAGTTGAATGTGGAATGTTATCTGCCATGATTTTTGAAAGCTCTGGCAAGCAAATCCAGTCATTCTTTCCCGACAAAATTAGAGTTGGGCATTTTATTTTTTTCAATTTCGGCACGAAATTAAATTCATGCAAAAAAGTGCTGAATCCGACATTTAACACATCATGCGCGATATAGTTTTTGATCCCTTTCGTTTTAGAAGCAAATTTTCTCCGTTTTTTCTGTTTACTATAAATATACAGCGGATCGAGCGTCTTGATATAAAAATTAACATTTCGATCATTTTTAAAAGTTCCATTCCATAAATATTTTTCACAAACAGCGATCTGTTTTTTCGTGCCAATTTTCTTCAGGTTTTCACGCGCCATCTCAATAAAATGATAGCTCGGTGTCGTTGATACGAGAATAAGCTTATCCACATGTTTGCCATAACGAATCGCATATCCTTGCGCAACAATTCCTCCATAGGAAACACCCAGCACGTTGATTTTTTCAAACCCCAGATATTTTCTCAGCGCTTCGATATCTTCAATATTATTATCAAGCGTGTAATTGGAACGTTTGTCTTTTTTACTCAAACCACAACCACGCTGATCAATGAAAACCAGTTGCGCATATTCCTGTAGCTTTATCGAATCATGTTTGAAATGAATATGGTTTCCACCAGGACCGCCATGGATCAGGAATAAAACTGGTTTTTCGATAATTTCCTTTCCAACTGGCGCATGTTGCATGCCTGCGATATCAAAATAAATTTCCGTGCCGCGAATTTTGGCTTTCATATTTTTTCATTTCCATTAAAGATTAATTTTAAAAAAGGTGTTATTTGTCATTTATATTCTGATTTAGATTGGTTTCAAAAAAAATCGAGCAGAAGGAGTAATTTTGATATTCTCTGAAACATGATTATTTTCCATCTTCATCATCATTTCTTTCCACTTCATATTCGTAATCTTTTCACCTGCTAGCAAGGAAAAGCCACGATCTCTGACTATTTGTAATGAATTACATCCAGCAAGACGCATTGCAAGTATGAGCTCCTTCTGCAATCTTGTTAGCAATGACTCCAGCTCACTCTCCCCACCCACAGACAGAGCCCATAATACAGGTCTTCCTATCATTACAGCATTAGCTCCCAAAGCAATCGCCTTAAAAATATCCTCGCCACATCTTATTCCACCATCAACTATTAATGGCACTTTATTATTTACCATCTTTGCTATTTCCGGCAGCACCTCAATTGGCGAGACAACACCATCAATCTGCCTTCCTCCATGATTTGAAATGATGATACCTTGTATATCATGATTAAGAGATTCGATGGCATCCTCTACATTCAAAATTCCTTTTAGAAAAATAGGAAGTGAAGTAATTGAACGCAACCAGTCAATCGTATCCCAACCAATATTTGCATCGAACTGTTGATCTGTGTGTTCCTTTACTTTTGATCCTTCACTTTTTTCAGAAATATCTGACAAATGGAATTTCTTTAAATTCACTGCCTCTATATGCTTTGGTAGTGAAAATTGATTTCTTATATCACGCAGACGCATACCCATTGCTGGCAAGTCAACAGTAACAACGAGCGCTTCATATCCAGCAATTTCCGCGCGTCTAACCAAATCCTCTGTAATTCTCTGATCCTTAAAAAGGTATAATTGAAACCATTTATCGTTATTTGAAACTGATGCAACATCTTCCATTGAACAAGATGACATTGTGCTTAAAGTAAGAATTGTATTGCATTTGGCAGCAGCTTTTGCGGTAGCTAACTCCCCATCCTCACATACCAGTTTGTGAAATGCGCATGGTGCAATGATCACGGGAAAAGAGAGATTCTTGCCTGGCAAAGATACACTAGTATCTATTGTTCCTGATTTTTGCAAGACACGTGGAACAATTTGAATCTGATGAAATATATCCAGGTTATTTTTGACGCTCCATTCACTCCCCGAGCCTCCAGAAATAAAATCAAAAATTTCAGGCTTAAGTATTTTTTTAGATGCCTCGAGTAAATCATCATTAGAAAGAATTTTAGAAGTTGACTGCATTTGCTTTCCTTGTTTCATTTTCATTATTTTTAAAAGGGTCAAAATTTAAAGTATTAAATCTTATACCTGAGCGAAGCTTTATATGAGTTACCATCAAAGTGCTCGGTAATGATAAAAAAATTGAGTAAATCAGTTTAATAGAAAATATTCCCATCATGAGCTTGACAATGCCCAGCGAATTGGTAGTACCAGCAAATGCAATTATGTCTGCAATGATGGATGTTATCAGCTCCCCAATGACTGATGAGCCAATACTTCTTAGCCAAAAATGTTTTCCCTGCATGACAATTTTCCATTTGGCAATAAGGTATCCATTAATGGTAATACCAACAATAATTCCTATTGTATTCGCAATAAAAAATCTAAAAACACTTCCTAATACATGCGTGTATCCTGATTGATATGGCCAACCAGAAGGAGGTGACATTATTGCAAGGAATGGGACTACAGTACTAAAAAATAAACAACAAATAAAAACCAATTTTAGCATTTTCTTTGTTTGTTCATATCCATATACCTCTGTCGTAATATCGGTTATTGCATAGTTGATTGGAAAAATAAATATCCCAGCAGAGATAATATAACCGCCCACAGAAATCATTTTATAAGCCAAAACATACGTTCCCAGCATAATTGTTAAAAACAACATGGATAAGAATTGAAAACAGCTTGTAGCATAACTATTATCTGGCTTGGTAATTTCAATATTCATAACACAATCCTTTACTTCGAGTTTTTGATATTTTCCATGGATTTTTTTTCCAAAATCATTTGTTCAATTGCTAGCAAATATCCAGCCCTATGCGCATCTTCCTGACTTAAGCCATTCAACAATTCTGGATTTGATGAAATTTGATCAGGTGTAAAATTATCATATTGATTATCTTTTGTTTTTACGCGCAATACTGTTCTTTCAAAGCATTCTTTATATTCAAAACCAACGATTTTATTTCTCGGCTGAAATAAATCTTCTGTCGCCAGATAAGTAATAAGTTTAATATCACTCTTCGAAAAACATTCCAATAGCTGATCGTGACCTATAATTTCATCAACCCTACAACGAAAAACAGAAGCTTTATTAATTACCTGCACATCAATGACATTTTTTCCATTTTTCCTTTCTTTTTTTATTACACGGAAAATACTTTTGGTTGTTTTTTGTAATTCAAGATTATACTTATACAAATAAGATATATATTCTATCAACGTTGAAACCCTTTTAAGCATTGCATTTACTCCTGACATGCATTTCTCAATCCTTCAATTATGCAACTCAACTCTCGTTTGTTTTCTATAATGCTTCGCAATCAAACCTTACCTCCACAATTGTGCCGATTATGTTGTCCTTTGGTGTGAGCATGATCATTTCAAATTTTTTGAAGTCCTGACTGAGCGGCCTAATATATGAATTACAAGCATCATTTATTAATTGTCGAATTAATACACCTTCATAATTATGTAATTTCACGACAATTAGATTTCGATACTCTGGTTTTTTTTCCCGGTCAACAATCAGGAGACTATCTTTTATTATTAAGGGCTCCATCGATTTATCTGGCATTTTTATAGCAAATGCATTTTTACTTATAGGTTTTTCATAGATTAAATATTGACAATTGGTATTCAGAGAATGTGTCGAATTAATATCATCGCAATTTAATATCGGAAGTTGTGAAACAGGAAGTTTACCACTCGTAAGATTTTCAATCGGCTCCCATCCCAGTAACTGATCTATAGTTATATTGAAAAAATCAGATAATATTTCTAAGGTTTTCTTATGAGGTTTTTGATGCTGCCCATGAGCAATACGATGAAGCGTCGGCTGAGGAATACATGTCCTTCGCGCGAGATCAGAAATAGATAACCGTCTTGTCTCTATCATGCTTTGTAAAACAAATGAAATATTTGTTTTAAAATTATTCATATAATCTTTTTTCTCATTTTAAATAATCATCATATAAACAAAAAGTATAATTATCGTATAAAAATAGTATTGACATCGTATTTTCGAAATAAGATCATACCAATACGAAATTTATGCGTATACAGATTTTTTAAAGTTAACTGCAATTAGGAATTGAACTCACATACACCTTCTAATTAAGTTATCTCAACAAATAAACCCACAATCCAAACAACTTTTCCTAACCACCACCTCAAGGAGAGAACACTGCATGTCTGCGTTACCATCATTATCGAAACTTCTGGGCATCAATACTTCGACATTAAGCATCAAGGAACATGTGCTTCTGGAAGCTGGGTTGTTTGTATGTATTTGTGAAGAGCTAAAACAAATATTTAGCGAGGAATACAAGGAATATTTTCGGTTACTCAATTTTACGACAGAAAAGGAGAATCTAATGCTTGAATCCACGTTAACCCAGTTAATCATCAAGGATATTTTATCGACGGAAGAATATAACCTGAAAGGCATCGCTTACTACACAGACACTTTCGAAGAAGTAGTTGAGGAATTTGCAATAGGAAGTAATGCAAGTCCTTCAGCAATCTTCCTTCGCAAACTGATTAATCTGCATATGTCAGTTAGACGCGAGCTCTATAGTTTCATTATGAAAAAGATTATTGCAAATACTGAAGATGCGGGACTTGATCTGGAAATTTCATCGGTGGCTTGATAATAGAAAAATTATATTCCCCCATCCGCCTGTCGGCACCTTCCCCCAAAGGGGGAAGGAATTCTTCCGTCACCTTATCAATCCCTACACCTTCTCTGCTTTCTTCTTCGGCATATATAAATCTGTAATCGTGCCTTCATATACTTCCGCAGCGAGTGCGACGGTTTCAGATAATGTTGGATGCGGATGAATCGTGAGCGCAATGTCTTCAACATCACAACCCATCTCAATGGCAAGCGCAACTTCTGCTATCAATTCACCTGCATTGGTTCCCACAATTCCTGCGCCAATGACACGATGCGTTTCTTCATCCACAATAATTTTCGTCAACCCTTCACTACGACCTATACTCAATGAACGTCCGCTCGCTGCCCACGGAAATACACCTTTGCCATATTTGATTCCTTTGGCTTTTGCTTCATTTTCAGTGACACCCACCCATGCTATTTCTGGATCCGTGTAAGCAACGCTTGCAATACATTTTGCATCGAAATAATGCTTTAATCCCGAAATCACTTCCGCAGCAACTCGCCCTTCCGGCATCGCTTTATGTGCCAACATCGGATTACCAACAACATCACCAATTGCATATATATGCGGAACATTGGTTCGCATTTGTTTATCCACTGGAATAAATCCACGATCATCTACCTTGACACCAGCTCTTGCTGCATCAATCTGATCACCATTCGGACGTCTGCCAACCGCAGATAATATACGATCAAATTTTTGTGGTTCTTTCGGTGCATTCTCACCTTCAAACGTGACATATAATCCATCTTTCTTCGCTTCCACTTTTGTCACTTTGGTCTTGAGATAAATATTTTTATAACGCGCCTTGATGCGTTTATATAATGGCGCAACAATATCACTGTCTGCACCAGGAATAATCTGATCCATTAATTCAACAACTGAAATTTCACTACCAAGACTGTGATAAACCGTTGCCATTTCAAGCCCAATGATGCCACCACCAATTACCAGCATATTGCCGCCGATATCCTGCAATTCCAGCGCACCAGTTGAATCAATAATACGTGCATCATCTGGCAAGAATGGTAATTTTACGGGACGTGAACCGACTGCAATAATCGCTTGCTGAAATTTTACAGTTTCCTTGCTGCCATCTTTCATGCTGACTTCAATTTCATGATCAGAAATAAATTTCGCAACACCCGTGATCACATTCACCTTGCGTGTTTTCGCCAGCATTTTCACACCGCCAGTTAATTTGCTGACGACGCTATTTTTCCAGTCCAGTAATTTTTTTCCATCCACTTTTGGTTTGCCAAATTGCACACCGTGTTCTGACATTTCCTGTGCATCATCAATTACTTTTGCTGCATGCAATAATGCTTTCGATGGGATACAACCGACATTCAGACACACGCCACCAATATTTTCATAGCGCTCAATCATCACGACTTTCAAACCTAAATCTGCTGCGCGAAATGCTGCAGTATAACCACCAGGTCCACTACCAATTACGACGACTTCTGTTTCGATACTCATTTTTAATCACCTATAACAATAAATTACGAATGTCTGACAACATATGACTTAAATGCACAATAAAACGTGCGCCTGCTGCACCATCAATCACACGATGATCATAGGAAAGCGATAATGGCAACATGAGACGCGGAACAAATGCTCCATTTTCATAAACAGGTTTGTATGAAGATTTTGATATACCTAAAATGGCAACTTCCGGTGCGTTAATAATCGGCGTAAATGCTGTACCACCAATTCCACCTAAACTGGAAATCGAAAAACACCCACCTTGCATATCAGCTGGTGTTAGTTGTTTGCTACGTGCTTTTTCGCTGACTTCTGCCAATTCTTTCGCAAGATCCATTAAACCTTTTTTATCAACATCACGAATCACTGGCACTACTAATCCGTCTGGCGTATCGACAGCCACACCAATATTGTAATAATTTTTAATAATCAGATTTTCACCTGTTGCATCCAGTGAGGCATTCATTTGTGGAAATGCTTTTAATGATGCAACCACTGCTTTCATAATGAAAACCAATGGAGTTAATCTGACATTTTGCTTTTCCATATCCGCTTTTTGTTGCTGACGAAAATCTTCGAGTATGGTGATATCTGCTTCACCAAATTGTGTCACATGCGGAATCATCATCCAGTTACGCTGCAAATTTTTTCCAGATATTTTTTTGATACGTGATAATGCTTCTATTCTTGTCGAACCAAATTTGGAAAAATCAATCACCGGCGCTGGCGGCATGGCAGTCGTTTGCAATGCTCCACTCGTTTGTATTTGCGATAATTTTGTTTTTACAAATGTTTGCACGTCTTCCTTGAGAATTCTTGATTTCGGCCCTGTGCCGGAGAGACTTCCAAGATCCACACCTAATTCACGTGCAAGTTGTCGCACACCTGGGCCTGCATGTACATCGCTGGTGGATTGCACGGTACCAGTTAATACATTTTTATCTTCGGTTTCTTCTTCTACAGGTTCAGTTTTCTTTTCTGCTTTTTTCGCTGGTTTTTCTGCTGATTTTGCAGCTTTGGGAGTAGCAGGTTTTTTATCTGCAGGTTTTTGTTGTTCGCCACCTTCTGCTTCAACTGTCATTAATACTGTACCCGTTGAAACATGATCACCAACTTTTACTTTTATATCTTTTATTACTCCCGCTTCAGTTGCAGGCACTTCCATTGTTGCCTTGTCTGATTCGAGTGTGACAATTGGGGTATCTTTAGCAATGGTATCACCTGGTTTTACCAGTAATTCAATTACGGTAAGGTCTGCTGCACCACCAAGATCAGGGGTCGTCAAATTCTTTACTGTCAACTTGTTATCCTCCGTAAATATCACACCGTTATTGGTGCTGGTTTTTTCGAATCAATTCCATATTTTTTCATCGCTGCTGTCACTTCACTTGCAGGTAATTCACCATCTTTCACCAGTGCATGTAATGCAGCAACCACAATATGATAACGATCCACTTCAAAAAATCGGCGTAAACGTTCGCGTGTATCACTGCGGCCAAAACCATCGGTTCCCAATGTAACATAAGTGCGCGAAATAAATGGTCGAATCAATTCAGAAACATTACGCACATAATCTGTTGCTGAAACCATCGGGCCTTTATGTTTTTGCATGACTTGTTCAACGTAAGAAATCGCCGGTTTTTTATTGGCGTTATACATATTAGCGCGCTCAACCAGCATGCCATCACGATATAATTCCGTGAAACTCGTCACACTCCACACATCTGCACCAACGCCAAAATCTTTATATAACAATTCTGCTGCGGCTAATACTTCATTGAAAATCGCACCACTTCCAAGCAATTGCACGGTCAATTTAGTTTGCCCTGCAGGACGGAATAAATACATGCCACGAATAATCCCTTCTTCCACATCTTTTGGCATCGCTGGTTGTGTGTAACGTTCATTCATCGCCATGATGTAATAAAACACGTCTTTTTGTTGATGCATCATTTCATCCAGTCCATGCTGAATGATGACTGCCATTTCATAACCATATGCAGGATCATATGCACGACAAGTCGGAACATGACAAGCTGCCAATAAACTCGTGCCATCCTGATGTTGCAAACCTTCACCTTCCAGTGTTGTTCGTCCCGCTGTTGCACCAATTAAAAATCCACGCGCACGCATATCGCCTGCTGCCCAGATAAAATCACCCACACGCTGGAAACCAAACATGGAGTAATAAGTAAAAAATGGAACCATGGGGAAACGATTGGTCGCATAAGATGTTGCTGCAGCAATCCAGGATGCCATGCAACCTGCTTCGGTAATGCCTTCTTCCAGTACCTGACCATTTTCCACTTCGTGATAATAAAGAAATTGTTCCTTGTCTTCTGGTGTATACAATTGTCCGACTGGCGAATAAATTCCAACTTGTCTGAATAATGCTTCCAGACCAAACGTACGCACTTCATCAGAGAAAATCGGGACAACACGCGCACCAATATTTTTATCTTTCAGCAATACATTCATGATGCGGCCGAATACCATTGTCGTTGACATGGTACGATCGGCTGAGCCTTGTAATATCGCATCAAATGCAGATAATTCTGGCGTTTGCAATGATTGTGAAACGATTTTTCTCGCAGGTAAAAAGCCGCCTAATTTTTTGCGCTGCGCAAATAAATATTGCATCGCAGCACTATCTTTATCGGGTTTGACGAAACGATGGGAAGTGAGATCTTCATCCGTCAATGGTAATTTGAAACGATCACGAAATGCTTTTAATTCATCATCCGTCATTTCCAGTGCATTGTGCGCAACGTTTCTGCCTTCGGCAGTCGTTGTACCAAGCCCATAACCTTTTACACCTTGCGCCAGAATGACAGTCGGTTGTCCCTTGTGCTCTATGGCTGCTGAATAAGCGGCATAAATTTTGATGGGGTCATGTGCACCGCGATGCAATGCCATGGTTAATTCATCATTGGAAATATCAGCGACTAACTCTTTTAATTCATCCGTATTAAAAATAAATTCACGTTTATATTCACCGCCACGCACATAGGCCGTTTGCAAATCACCATCCACACATTCAGTTAAACGTTTCAGCAATGCGCCAGATTTATCTTTTGCAAAAATAGGATCCCAGCGACTGTCCCATAAAACTTTAATGACATTCCAGCCAGCACCACGAAATATTCCTTCCAGTTCCTGCACGATCTTGCCATTGCCACGCACCAGACCATCGAGACGCTGTAAATTGCAATTGATAACGAAGGTGAGGTTATCGAGTTTTTCGCGTGCCGCGAGTGACAAACCAGCAATCGATTCTGGTTCATCCATTTCACCATCGCCGCAAAACACCCACACACGACGACCTTCGGTCTCCAGTAAACCGCGATTTTGCAGATAGCGTAAAAAACGCGCCTGATACACGCCTTGCAACATGCCAAGACCGAGTGAAACGGTTGCAAACTGCCAGAATTCTGGCATGAGCCAGGGATGGGGATAAGAAGAAACACCCTCACCTTCGGATTCCTGACGAAAATTGGTGATCTGCTTTTCACTGATGCGTTCTTCGAGATAAGCGCGTGCGTAATTGCCTTCGGAGGAATGTCCCTGGAAAAAAATCAGATCGCCAGGCTGATCTTTGGTCGCACCATGGAAAAAATGATTCAGGCCAACTTCGTATAATGTGGCGATTGAAGCATAAGAAGATAAATGTCCGCCGACACCACCGACTGTATTTTTGGCAGCTAGTACCATGGCAATGGCATTCCAGCGGATATAGCCTTCGATAATGGCTTCCAGTTCCAGATCACCCGGGTATTCCGGCTGCTGATCGGCTGGAATGGTATTGCCATAGGGAGTGTTGAGTGATGCAGTACCGATGCCCTTTTGCTGAGCTGCTTCCATCACTTTTTGTAGTATAAATTGCGCGCGGTCCTTGCCTTCCACTTCCACAAGGGATGCAAGCGCATCCAGCCACTCCTGGGTTTCAATGGGGTCGTTATCACTCCACACTTTCGTCATTATTCATATCCTGTTGCTATTGTTGGTGATTTTGGTTTGCGGCTAAGTGTACTCGAATATGGAAAAAATCCAAAGCAAGAGAGGCAGGTTGATGCGCGTTTTTTATGCAAATTTAGATGAAATATAATTTCCTCATGCTAGAATCCAGCCCTCGTTTTAACACCATTGAGATACCGCGCATGAAAGATAGAAAAATACCTGAACTGAAAAATGAAAAAAAATATCTCGATATTTGGTCTGATGAAAATTACAACACAGATTTTAAGAAAGCCCTGGCAATGCTCGAATACTATTGCCTTTATGATGAGCTTAATTCCAGCAACCCTATTTATTCCAACCTTGCTGCAATCAGGAATTTGCAAAAAATCCATGTGAAAGCCATTACAAAAGTTATTGATTATTATTGTTTGATTAAACCAGATTCCATTACACGCACAATTGAGTTTTTAATCTATAAACTCAATCAGTTTATCGATGTTAATAGCAACGCATTGAATGATAATTTACTGACCATACTTTCCATTATTAAAATCAAAACCAATATCGACCTGACACAATACAGGAATTGTAATTTCATTAATAAAACAAACAGCTCCATTGAATTATGTACGAGCTGGCTTTCTGCTTTTTATCAAAATCAGTTTGAGCTACCAGCACCTGCTATCATCATGGACAAACTTTGGCAGGAATTGAAAAATGATAAAACCTTACTGGAAAATCTTGATAAGGTTGAGAAATATAATGCGCTTTTTATTATTACAAAAAATATTAACGCACTTTTGTCAGAGCAGGATTTATATCAAATTTATAAAAATTCCCTGATTAGCAAACGGGGTCTAATTTCTGCATTTCTGTTTTGCAAATTAAACTCTATCCCGGAATTGCATGTTATTCCCAGTGAATTTAGCAAAGCATTACCAAATATTATTTCCGCATATGAAGGTAAAAAGCTGATTCCGGCCAAATTTATTCTTGATTATTTTGAGGCAAGTGATAAAACCTCTTCTGAAGTGCTTCTGGATTTGTGTCTGCACAAGAAGAAAATCGACGATTGGGAAAAGATTGAGGCGACAGTAAAGCTCAAGCTCAATAAGGCACTTGATGAACTATTTATTTCCCTGATTAATGAATTTCCTATTAATATCGAAAAATGCGAGCTCTTTCTTGCGCACAAACTGACGGAACCCTTTCTTATAGAATGTGAACTGAATGAAAAGAAAAATAAAATTGATGTGTTAAATTTTGCAGCATCGATGTTTCCTTCAGAATATAAATTAAAAAATTACTCCAGATATATTTTTAATACAAACCAGCAACAAGTAATTAACATCTTAAAATTGATTAAACTTTTGCTTGATCACGATTTTCGTTTCCATAAACATTTCATGAATTTCGCGGTGTCTGAATGTTATCAGATATTAATTTCATCTCCGAATGTGGCGGCTGCATGCGGCGAAGAATTCATGCAAGAGTTTTCAGCAAGCGAAAAGAAAGCATCATTAAAATCCGGCATGTTTTCTTTCTTCCTGTTTTGCAAAAGACAGCCTTATGCCACAACGCCACCAAAGGAAATTGTGGAAAATATTTGTCAGCTACGTGTGAGCTTGTAGCGCAGGCAGTTTTGCTGCGCAACGCCTGAAATATATGCTAAACTTTGCAATACTAAAAAAACGAGGATCACAAGATGGAAAACAGAAAAATATCTGAATTAAAAGATTATCCACTTTATTTGGCTATCTCCAGCAACCCAAATTATCGCACCGATTTTGATCAGGCTATGGCGATGCTCAAACATTACTGCAATTATGGCAAGATGCTGTCTGCCATTAATAACTCGCAAAAACATCATGCGAAACCCATCACAGGTATCATTGATTATTATGCTTTGATAAAAGTTGATTCTATCGCTCGCTCCATTGAATATTTGCTTTATCTGATTAACAAACAAATCGGTATAAATACCATAAGTGCTAAAGGTGATTTGCATACAATATTATTTATTATCTCTACAAAGATGAATATTAATATTGAAGAATATAAAAATAATAACTTTATCAATGAAGTCGATTATAAAATTGATTTATGTACTAGCTGGCTGGAAGCTTTTTATCAAAACCAGCTTTATGTCCCAGCATCTACCAGCATTATGAATAAATTATGGATTGAACTTAAGAATGATGTGAAGCTGATTGAAAAGCTTGGCAATGTTCATGAAAATACTGTGTTATGGCTAATCACGAATGACACGCAAAATGTTTTGACGGATGACAAACTGAAACAGCTTTATAAAAACTCCCTGCTCAAAAAACATAACTTTATTGCTGCAGAGTTGTTTTGCAAATTAAATTCGATACAGAAAGGAACGTATGTTTCCAGCAATTTCAATGAATCATTAGTTGAAATTATCAAGGAATCAGCCTCCATAATACCCAGCGATTTACTTGTCACCTATCTGGAAACCATTCCTGCTGAAGATCAAGCATGGAGAAAAACAGCTATCGAATTATTCCTGAATTTATATCCTTACAAAAATAAATTCAGCGATTGGGATAAGTTTCCAAATAAAATTAAACAAGATTTCCCTGGTGCACTACTTTATGGTTTTTGCTGGAATCTGATTGAGAGACCAGCCAATAGCGTGAATGATTATGAGATACTCCTTGAATCCAGATTATTGAGCGAATACATTCGCGATCACATGATGTGGAAAACCATGCTCAGATTTCTTGAAAAGCAAAGATTAAATGCATTAAGCAGATGGGTTAACTGTCCTGTATTGATCAAGGAAAAAATGATTGATATGTTAAAAATTCTTAAAGTTTTGGTTGATCATGATTTTAAATTGTCCGGATTCTATCATATATTCAACAGGGCAATGGACTACAAGGAGTTAAAGAAACAGTTAAAAAAATCAGGGATACTAAATGATGCCATCTACAAAAATTTCAAAGCAGCGAACGATCAGTTTGAGGCAAGCATAATAAAAGCAAAACAAAAATTTAAAATGTTTCACTTCTTTATGGCAAACAAACAACTGCCTTTTGATTTGCAGTTGCCGAATGAGCTTGTTAAGGAAATTTACACAATGGCGCTGAAGTGAAACAACTTATGCGTTGTCATTGCGAGGCGCTTTTCAGCCGAAGCAATCCATGTAGCGCAAATGGATTGCTTCGCTGCGCTCGCAATGACAGGCTGCTCGCAATGACAAGCTGCGCTTAACAACCAAATGCAAGTAACTATACAATTTTCCATCCATTATTCATCTTGCAAAATCTGTATATCGCCTTGTCGTTCACGCGATTGGCGGTATGCAGGATTTGCATGTCACGACAAACTGATCCTTTGGCATGAAACGTATGTGTGGGAATAAACGCGCCATGACTGCCAGTTTCAGGATTGGTCCAGGCAAGCCTGACACCATCCTTGATTTGATCAAGAGCTTTTAATTGCGCGGATTTCGATAATTTCCAGTCTTCATTGGTATAAAAACTAATAGCTGAATTACCAAAAAAACTGAAGTTTGATGCAAATGTTTGTATGGAGGAAACCAGCAACAGAATCAGTGTGCCAATTTGCAGATAAGATTTCATATCCATTCCCTTTATTTAAAAAATCTTTCCCTAAAAAATTTTCCATTGATGATTGGTTTTGCAAAACCGAAATCTGCCAGCACCATTAATCAAATGCGCCGTGTTGCGAAAAGTTACATAACGACATGGCATACCATTTAAACTCGGCGCAGCAGATGCCACCAGATCACCATGCGCATGTGTCTCTGGATTCCTCCAGCTCACACGCATGCCATTTTTTTCCTTGTTTAATACAGTAGCTTGCGCCTGATTGAAGAGCGCCCAATCTGTTTTGGTGAAATAACTCATGGCTGTATTATTGAGAAATGCATCATTTTGAGCGAACACGCTGCCTTGCAACATGAACAATATGGCTATCCATTTTCGTTTCATTCGCGCACTCCCTGTGCCAAAACGTTGTGCTGAAAAAAGTTAGCTTAGCACATCATCGTGATGCTTAATGCAACATCACGATAATCGCTAAAATGACGAGTGTAATAATGAAAGAACGATCGAGTAAGCCAATCGCATTTCTTTCGATTGAACCATCTTGCGCAACCGCTTCAACTTCACCATTGCCCAATGCTGCTGTGCCACATTCGGTTAACAGGCTTTCATTCATTTCCAGCCCCATGACGGGTTTTTTACGCCAGCAGGAAATGACGCGAACAAAATGTCCACCGAGCGCAAATACACACGTGAGAATACGCACTGGCACCCAATCCAGCACAGCTTCTGTGGAACGTGCGGCTGGCATCAGTGATGGCAATGTTTCCTGCTTGGGAAATCTTGCGGATGACAAGGTAATCGTGCGATATAAAACAGCGCCAACTGGCCCTAATAATAAAAACCAGAAGACGATCGCAAAAATGCGACGATTAGCTGCAATAAAAATATTATTCAGAAGCTGTCCATGCATGCTTTCCTTATTACTGTGATCGGTGACGCCAAAGGAAGCTTGCAGTTTTTCTCCGGCTAAAGTCATATCACCTTGTACCAGCGCATTGATACAGGCAAATGTATCGGCCCAGAGATTTTGCGGCCCGAGACAATATAAAAATAAAAATAATTGAAACAGAAATTCGATCAACCCAAATAGCACATGCTGTAAAGCAAGCTGAACAATCAGTGTCAGCAATAATAAAGGAATAATTGTTGCCGCTAACACCAGATAAGGTGATTTGCCTGGTAGACGCTTGCTGATAGCTTTCTGATAATTTGCAAACCATTGCCAATTACGCAAATGGCTCCAGTCAAAAAAACGCTCTATCAATAATGCTATTAATGTCACGATAAATGTCATGCTAATCTTCCTTTTAAATTTTCCCAGTCAAATGCAGGTCCAGGATCTGTCTTGCGTTCAGGTGCGATATCAACATGTCCAACAATTCTGTCCTTTTTAATATCAGGATAAGTTTGTCTTAGCAAGTTAATCACTGCGCCTAATTGCTGATATTGAATATCTTCATAAGGGTGATCATCAGTGCCTTCCAATTCTATCCCAATGGAAAAATCATTGCAGCGCGTTCTTCCTGCAAAACAAGATTCGCCTGCGTGCCAGGCACGTTTAACAAAGGGAACAAATTGTATAATTTCACCCGTACGCTGAATCAGTAAATGCGCGGAGACGCGCAATGTCGCGATATCAGCAAAAGATGGATGTGCAGCAAAATCCAGCGAGCCGCAAAAAAAGTCGCGTATGTTATCCGATCCAAATTCACCTTTCGGCAAACTAATGCCGTGGATGACGATCATATCGATAGGCATAACGAGAGGACGTTCATCCTGATGCGGTGAGGCATAAAAAGTAACTGGCTCAAGCAGCCCAGTGTCTGGATTGATGGAGATGGGAGTTATCATGGCGGTCATTATAAACCAATATTAAACCCAATTTTCAATTCTTAAATTTGGTACACGCGTAAATTCTTTTGTATTATTTGTTGCCAGGATCACTTGCAAAGCACGCGCATGAGAAGCAATCCAGAGATCATTATTACCAATTGGTTTACCAATCTTCTCAAGATTTGCCCTTATATCACCATAATGTTCAGCTACATCAGAATTTAATGGTAAAACCGGTATAAACATCGTTAGATCAGCCAACTTCTGATGCGTCTGATCAGGAAAGTGACTTTTATTAGCGCCATATAAAAGTTCACCATAAGTGATCGTTGACATGGCTATTTCACCAACGCCGAGTTTTTCAAATTTTCTCAAAACGGTAACAGGTTTTTGTTTGGCAATATAAATACAAATATTTGTGTCTAGTAAATACTTCACTTTCATTAAAAAAACTCCCTGTCTTGCGGTAAGGAATCTTCCCGGGATTCCGAAAAGAAATCCTCAGGCAAACTGGTTAACAATTCAAAAGCATGTTTTAAATTTTTAGGTTTTTCTCGCAAAATCACATCATTGCCGCATCGAAATATTTCAACTTCCCTACTTTGAAATTGAAATTCCTTGGGCAAGCGCAAAGCTTGTGAATTACCTGATTTAAATATTTTTGCGAATTTCATGAGGTTTATCTCCGCTTTTTGCTGCTTTTTGGTATATACATACAGTATATACATTTAATATAAATATTCAAGTTTTGCCGACTAATAGTATTTAAATCAAATTATTCAAATACTTGATTGAATTAAAGTCATTCCTGATAAAACCCAATTTTTCTTACCCTAGTTGCAAAACAGATAAAAATATGCAAAAAATGGCAACCTCGATTTTCTGATAGAACAATATGCAGCCAGAAGAAATCAAACGTTTGATAGAAGCCGGTATTCCAGGTTCCGAAGCCTTTGTGGAAGGTGATGGCGCACATTTTCTTGCTTGTGTGGTCAGTCCTGTTTTTGCAGGCAAATCTCGTATCCAGAAACAACAAATCGTGAATGATACCGTCAAGACACAATTACTAAATGGTACCTTGCACGCACTTTCAATCAAAACTTTCACACCTGAAGAATGGGATCAACTCGATCCTGAAAGGGAAAAATAATGGAAAAGCTAATTATCAAAGGCAACACGCCTTTAAACGGTGAAATTCGTATCTCAGGCGCAAAAAATGCTGCCCTGCCCATTCTGGCCGCCTCGCTATTAAGCAGTGCACCGGTACAAATCAGCAATATCCCCCATCTGCAGGATGTGACAACCATCGTCAGTCTGCTCGGACAAATGGGTGTGCGCGTGACACTTGATGAACGCTCAAATATCGAAGTCGACGCTTCAAAACTGGAATCTTTCCATGCGCCATATGAATTAGTGCGCACCATGCGTGCATCAGTATTAGTATTAGGCCCATTGCTCAGCCGTTTTGGCGAAGCTGAAGTTTCCTTGCCTGGCGGTTGCGCGATTGGTACACGTCCTGTTGATCAGCATCTGAAAGGCATGCAGGCAATGGGTGCAGAAATGTATATCGACAATGGTTATATCAAGGCGAAAGCTTCCCAATTGCATGGTGCAACTATCGTGATGGATATCGTCACGGTAACAGGCACAGAAAATATCATGATGGCAGCGGTGCTTGCCAAAGGCCAAACCATTATTCATAACGCTGCGCGCGAGCCAGAAGTTGAAGACCTCGCCAACTTTTTAAATACCCTGGGCGCAAATGTCAGTGGCGCTGGTACTTCCACGATTGTGATTGATGGTGTCGATCGTTTAGGCGGCGGACAATATCATGTGTTGCCAGATCGTATTGAAACTGGCACGTATCTTGCAGCAGCCGCGATCACCAAAGGCAAAATAAAATTAAAGAACACACGTCCTGATTTACTGGAATCTGTGTTGCTCAAACTGGAAGAAGTCGGCGCCATTATTGATACCGGCATTGACTGGATTGCACTGGATATGAAAGGACGACGTCCGCATGCTGCCAACATTAGCACTGCACCTTATCCTGCCTTCCCAACCGATATGCAAGCGCAAATGATGGCGGTGAATGCCATTGCAGAAGGCACGGGCGTGATTACGGAAACGGTATTTGAAAATCGCTTCATGCACGTACAGGAATTGCATCGCATGGGTGCAAACATTGCGCTCAAAGGCAATACCGCAATCTGCACGGGCGTTGATAATATGCATGGCGCACCAGTCATGGCAACGGATTTGCGCGCATCCGCGAGTCTTGTGCTGGCAGGATTGGCAGCGCATGGTGAGACGGTGATCGATCGCATTTATCATATCGATCGCGGTTACGAACGCATCGAGGAAAAACTCACGCAATTAGGCGCGCAGATACACAGAATTCCATCGGATAGTGAGGCGTAGGGAATCTGGACGCTCCAGACTTGATTTAAGTTCCAGGATAATTCTGAGATGTATGTTATCTAACTTTTATCATTGGCCTGAAAAAATTAGCATTCCTATTTTTATTGCCCCATAAAGCAGGGTCATTAAAAAAATTATGATCTTTATTATTTTCCATAAACCATCCAGCCTATTCTGATACCACCAGGTTATTTTCCCTAACAACGATTTTTGAGAAAATTGTTCGAATGATTTAAGAAAATTCTTCCCTTCTTCAGTGATATATCGCTGTGATTTAACTGTATCCGAACCTCTGACATAACCACACTTTGAAAGCCCTTCCAATGCTTTTATTATTTTATTTTTTTTATGTTGCGACAGCCTATCGCATAACGGTTCTACATGATTCATAAATCTTTCTTCTTCCTTTTGAAACTTTAATAATGCTCGCAAGATATCTATCTTGATCGCAGGTTCAAAACTTTCATGCAACTTTTTGTGTAACACCAACAAACACATAACTCTCTCCTTAATTTCATTTCAATTGTTGTGCGCGCCAAAGCAATAACGGATGAACAGTCAGCCTTTCACAAAAAATCTTATCGGAACAGAGGAAATCCGCTCGTATTTCACCGCGCTTCTGCAATGCATTCAAAAATTCAATTTCGTTATCCCTAAATGGCAAAATCATTTCAAGTGCTGTTTTGCATTCATCAACCATGTTTTTTGCCCATTTTTCAATTAAGGGAAATCGTGTGCCAGGAATTTCGCTTTCTTTTAAAACCGGTAATAATTTGTTGCGAATATCTTTCACCGAAAATTTTATTTTATCTATTCTTAACTCACTCCATTCCTGTTTTCTCATACCTGCATAAATAGTAAATGCGAGTCTAAGTTTTTCAATTTCCAGCGGCCATTTTGTCAATAGTTGATGGCTATCAAATAAATCACGGCTCACCTCTCGCTCCAATAAAGCATTTAATTTACCTGCAGCCAACTCATGAATATCCAGCACCTTTGCTTTTGTCTCCTTCGGCCAAGGTGGAGATGAACGCCACTGAGCATTCCAAAGCGGTATTCGATAAACATAATTGAGGTCAAGCTCAAGACGACCCTTTGTGCCTGTGATACTTTGGTATGTTAATACTGTTTTACCGCCCGCATGATTGCCAGGATTACGATGTAATCCATATTGTCGCCTCTGGCATATATCAAGCAAAACGCGCTCAAGCTCTGGCTTTTCTTGTTGCATAATATTTTTATCAATAGCACCAACATAATTAAAATCAAGATCAACCGATAATCTCGGAAATTGATCAGTGCAAAACAGATTAATTGCTGTACCACCTTTCAATGCTATTCTTTCTGATAAATAAGAAACTGACATAAATTCTTCAAGTAAATTTAATAAGTGATATACCTTTTCAAGCATTTCAGGTCGATAGCCTTTAAATTGTGCCTCTTGTTTTAATTCTTGCTCAGACATTCTCAACATTCGTTTCTTCCCATGTTCGATTGATAATTGAAAGTGGAACCATCAACTTCCACCTCTCAATATATTTTCCTCGAGTACGCTCATCTCTATCCATGTAATGAGCTTGCTTTGAGACAAAAGTTAAAAGTTTTTTTATGTATTTTTCATTAGGAGCTAAATAATGCGGTCGTTGCTCGAGAAAAAATCCTAACTTGGCAATTGTCGTTGAGTTTTTCAAAAACAATGCGTACTGAATAAGCTTATCCATATTGCATTGAGTAATATTATCAAGCGATCGCCAAATCTCTTCCCAGCCACCGCCTAAATCAGGTCGATCAAGCACGTCTACCATGGTACGTTCCAGGCTAGTAATCTTAATTTTCATTCCATTATGATTAATTTCCTCAATTCCAAATTCAGCATGATCTTTTTTTATTAACATCCTTGGCGGAGAAATAGATCGGAAACTTTGAGCTTCATATGAAAAAGGTAGAATTTGTCTTTTTGATAAATACATCAATTTATTAAATGTGGTATACGCGATGCCATGCAACTCTAACGCAGTATGATATGCAAGAATAGAATCCAGACTAATTTTGCCGGCTAAAAGATAAGGATCAACACTTTGCTCTTTACTAAAAACAGGATTTACTGCATATAGAAATTTACGAATATGAACAAGATTCCCAACCTTTCGATGGTAGCTCAATTGCTGGCGCCAACTTTCAGGACGATCAGTCCCCAGAGCACTCATGTAAGCGCCAAATTCTTCGAACCGAAATACAGGATGAGTTATAAAGAATTCTTTTATCTTCATTTTTTTGCTCTAATATCATCAAAATATATAATAATTATATATTTTAATTATAAATTGTCAAATATTTGGCAAAAAATATGAAAATAATCATTTAATTCAAATAAAAATCCAGCGTCTTTTTCAATCCTTCCATCACAGCGATGCGCGGTTCCCAGTTGAGCACATCGCGTGCGCGCTGAATGGATGGCACGCGCAATGACACATCCTGATAACCTTCACCGAAATAATTTTTTGCATCCACATCCAGCAATTTTACATTGCTCGCTGCATCTGCATACTTTGGATAATTCGCAATAATCATCTGCACCAGCATTTCTGCTAACTGACGAATGGAAATATTTTCTGTCGGATTTCCAACATTAAAAATCTGATTGTGCGCAACATTATTTTTATTTTCGATAATACGCATCAAGGCATTAATACCATCATCGATATAAGTAAAACAGCGTTGCTGCAAACCACCCCCAACCAGATTAATATTTTCACCACGCAAAATATTACCAATAAATTGCGTTAATACACGCGAACCTCCCGGCTTGGGATTAAATACATTATCGAGGCGTGGACCATACCAGTTGAACGGTCGAAACAGGGAAAAAGCCAAATCCTGATGTTTTCCCATTGCATAAATGACACGATCCATTAATTGCTTGGACGTGGAATATATCCAGCGCTCACGATGAATGGGGCCTGTGACCAGATGACTTTTTTCTTCATCAAATTCTGTATCGGTACACATGCCATACACTTCAGATGTCGATGGGAAAATCACGCGTTTTTTATATTCTGCACACAAACGCACGATTTCAAGATTCGCCTCAAAATCCAGTTCAAATACACGCAAGGGATCTTGTACATATAATGCAGGTGTTGCAACTGCAACCAGTGGCAATATGACATCGCATTCTTTCACACGTTCACGTATCCAGTTCTTTTCCTTGAGCATATCGCCGATAAAAAAATGAAAACGATCATGAGCAAGACAAGCCGATAATTTATCATCTGCCAAATCCATTGCATAAATTTGCCAATCAGTTTTATCAAGAATCTCTTCACTCAAATGACTGCCAATAAAACCATTTGCACCTAAAATTAAAATTTTCATATTCAATACCTAATTAAAAATCGTATACATCACATCCAGTACGCGATCGTGATCGGCATCGGTCATGGAAGGAAATAATGGAAGACTGACAATACGTTCGCAGACATCTTCCGCTTTTGGAAAATCACCCAACTTAAAATCAAACGCCTGACGATAATATGGATATAAATGCACAGCGCGATAATGCAAACCTGTTCCAATATTTTTTTCTTTCATCGCCAGCATGAATTCATCACGATTCATTTTTGCTGCTTCTTCATTCAAAAGCGGTGTGTAAATATGCCAGGAATGCAAATGTTCGTACGCAGGCGCAGTCGGCAATGTCCATTGCTGCCAATCAGCCAGCGCTTCCTGATAACGTGCAGCCAGTTCATTGCGTCGCGTGATAAATCCCGCTAATTCCTTCAACTGATGAATGCCAATCGCTGCCTGGATATCCGTCATATTGGATTTGAAACCCGGCATGACAATTTCATAATCCTGACTACCATTTTTTCCATAACGATTGAATGCTTGCCTATCAATGCCGTGAAAACGCAAACGCGCAATCTGCTCTGCCAGCTCCTGATCGCGTGTGACCACACAACCACCTTCACCGGTTGTCATATTTTTATTGGGATGGAAACTGAATACTTGCGTATCGCCAAAACTGCCGATGCGCTTGCCTTTATATTCTGAACCCATCGCATGCGCCGCATCTTCAAGAACTCGTAAACCATGCTTGTTGGCAATTTCATATAACCAGTCAAGATCAACCGGCAAACCAGCAAAATGCACCGGAATAATTACGCGTGTACGTTCTGTAATCGCTTCTTCCAGCAAATTGAGGTCCATATTCAATGTCGTGGGATCAATATCAACCAGAACTGGTTTGCCGCCAGCGAGTACGATCGAATTCAAGGTAGCTGCGAAAGTTAATGGTGTCGTAATGACTTCATCACCAGGTTCGAGCTGCATGGCTAGCAAGGCGAAATGCAAGCCAGTGGTTGCAGACATGAGAGGTAAGGCATGTGCGGCATGAAAATAATCCTTAAGTGCATCGGTAAATTGTGCAACACGTGGGCCAGTGGTAATCCAGCCGCTTTTCAGGCAAGCAACAACATCATCAATGGCTGCCTGACTAATGGAGGGACGGGAAAACGGTAAGAAGTCATCAGACATGGGATTTCCTTCAAGTGGTTTTGGCAACGACATACACGCCAGCAATAATGATGAATATTCCCAGCATACGCATGGAGCTGAGTGGTTCGCCGAATAAATAATAAGCAGCGATAGCATTGATAACATAACCCATGCTGAGCATGGGATAGGCATAACTCACTTGTACGCGTGAAAGCACCAGTAACCACACGCCGACACTGACGACGTACAGACATAAACCGCTAATGATCGGTGTATTGGCAATGACTTTCATGCCGACTGGGAAAGCATTTGCCATGGTGAATTCGAAATGGCCAATCTGGCTCATGCCGGTTTTGAGCAAAAGCTGAGCGCCTACGTTCAGTAAGACACCAAGAAGGATCAGGGCAAATATCATCATGTTTGGCAACCTGTTGATTTTAAGGTTTTACGTGGCGATCGCGTCGGCCGAGTATACAAAATTTTTTACAATCCAGATATACTTGGCGACCAATTTTGGTATATGAGGAATCATCATGAATATTTTAGTCGGCAAAAAAGCCCCGGATTTTACTGCTGCTGCCGTTATGGCCAATGGCGAAATCAATGACAGCTTCACCTTGCATCAGGAAATTGAAAAGAAATACGCCATCATCTTTTTTTATCCGCTAGATTTTACCTTTGTTTGCCCTTCTGAATTGATCGCACTCGATAATCGCATCCAGGAATTTGAAGCACGTAATACATTAGTCATGGGTATTTCCATTGACTCGCAATTTACACATAGCGCATGGCGTAACACTCCGGTTGCCAATGGCGGTATTGGTCAAGTGCGTTATCCGTTAATTGCCGATGTAAACCATCAGATTTGCCAAGCTTATGGTGTGGAGCATCCAACCGCTCATGTTGCATTACGTGGTGCATTTGTTATCGACAAGCAAGGTATTGTGCGCTCACAAATCGTCAATGATTTGCCATTGGGACGTAATGTCGATGAATTATTGCGTTTGATCGATGCGCTCGAATTCCATGAAAAGCATGGTGAAGTCTGCCCAGCCAACTGGACCAAAGGCAAGACGGGAATCAAGCCAACTGCTGAAGGCATCGCACATTATCTCGGTAAAGAAGCTGGATCGTTGTAGTTTATAAGCGGGCCCTCACCCCTTCCCCCTCTCCCCTCGCTGAAAAGCGCTCCGGGAGAGGGGAAGCTCTTCGTAGGAAGTTTTGGCTGGCAATTTATTGGGAAAATAATGACAAAAAAGCTGGATCGTTGTAGTTCATAAGTGCCCTCACCCCTTCCCCCTCTCCCCTCGCTGAAAAACGCTCCGGGAGAGGGGAAGCTCTTCGTCGTTATTTCCTAAACTTACCTTATCAATCCTCAGCTCGCCCCAAAGAAGCTCACCGTAGGGAGTTTTTGCTGGCAATTTATTGTGAAAATAACGACGAAGAGCTTCCCCTCTCCCGGAGCGCTTTTCAGCGAGGGGAGAGGGGGAAGGGGTGAGGGCCCGCGCGCATGCAAGCAAAGACACCCAATTAGAAACATAACCAGGAATGAAAACCATGCTCAAAGATCGCGCCCGCAGCCACAGAAAAAACATGACACAAGCGGAAAATCGCATGTGGTATTTTTTGAGAAACCGACGATTGGGTGGTTATAAATTTGTTCGCGAACTTGTTATTGGCCAATACATCGCAGATTTTGCTTGTCGGGAAAAGAAACTTGTCGTTGAAGTGGATGGCGGTCAGCATATGCTAGCAGCAGAATACGACAAACGTCGCACTGCGTTTTTGGAAAGTGAAGGTTTTCGGGTATTTAGAGTATGGAATAACGAGGTCTTTAATAATACAAGCGGTGTGCTGGAAACGATTTTGAAATTATTGCAGACCGAGACATCTTCAAGATGATAACCAAACGCCCTCACCCCTTCCCCCTCTCCCCTCGCTGTAAAGCGCTCCGGGAGAGGGGAAGCTCTCCGTAAGAAGTTTTGGCTGGAAATTTATTGTGAAAATAATGACAAAAAAGCTGGATCGTTGTAGTTCATAAGCCCCTCACCCCTTCCCCCTCTCCCCTCGCTGTAAAGCGCTCCGGGAGAGGGGAAGCTCTCCGTAGGAAGTTTTGGCTGGAAATTTATTGTGAAAATAATGACGAAGAGCTTTCCCTCTCCCGGGAGCGCTTTCATTGTGAAAGTAACGACGGAGAGCTTCCCCTCTCTCAGGAGCGCTTTCATTGTGAAAATAGCGACGGAGAGCTTCCCCTCTCCCGGAGCGCTTTTCAGCGAGGGGAGAGGGGGAAGGGGTGAGGGCACGCACGCGCCCGCAGCCGTCGTTATTTCCTAAATCAACCTTACAACCCTGTTAAATCCTCAGCTCGCCCCAGCGGTTCACGATCTGGCAAAACAACTCCGCCGTACGCTCAGCATCATAAATAGCCGAATGCGCTTTTTCGACATCAAATGGCACACGGGCACGACGCGTGGCGCGAGCCAGCACGGTTTCGCCCAGGGCAATTGCTGATAGGGAGGCGGTATCAAAAGTGGTAAATGAATGAAACGGGTTATAACGAATACGCGCACGCTTGACCGCTGCCAGCACAAAACTCAAATCAAACCACGCATTATGTCCCACCAAAACCGCACGATAACACGTGGTTTTTTGCAATTCCTTCTCGATAAAAGCGAAAATCCGATACAAAGCCTGCGCTTCCGGTAACGCAAAACGTAAAGGGTGTGTCGGATCAATACCCGTCACTTCCAGCGCTTCCGCATCAATCCTCGCTCCAGCAAATGCTTCCACATGATAGGACAAAGTTTGATCGCGATAGAGCTTGCCATCACCATTCATGCCGAGTGTGACTGCTGCAATTTCCAGCAAGGCATCAGTGGCAGGATTTAAACCAGAAGTCTCAACATCCACTACAATGGGCAATAATCCTCGAAACCGACGTGAAATCGGTGTTGTTTTAGTATTTTCAGGTGTTTTCATCAATATTTTCACTAGTCAAATGGCTGATTTTCACTACAATAGGGAATCCCAAAACGAGGCATTACTACCTTAGATCTGGAGCTTTATATTATGAATAACCCGGAAAGGCTAAATTCCCTGCGCGATAGTATCACAAAAGCTTATCGAATGAAGGAAGATGACTGTCTTTCCCCACTGATTGCAGCAGCCACTTTTCCACCCGCAGAAAAAGCGCATATAACAACTATCGCAAAACAACTGGTGATAGAAACGCGTGAATATAAAAAACGTCAGGGAAAAATTGATTCGCTGTTACATCAATATGACTTATCTACCGATGAAGGCATTGCACTCATGTGTCTTGCCGAAGCCTTATTGCGTATTCCTGATAAAGCCACAATGGATAAATTTATCAGCGACAAACTTTCCACTGTTGAATGGAAAAATCATTTAAGTCGCGACAATAGTTTATTTGTGAATGCTGCGACCTGGTCATTATTATTGACAGGAAAAATCTACGCACCCGCCATCAATCATGATCAAACTTTTTCGAGTGCATTAAAACGCAGTGTTAGTCGTTTAGGTGCAAGCGTCATTCGTCCGGTTCTTTTGCAAATGATGAAAACCATCGGCAAACAATTTGTCATGGGAGAAAATATTCAATTAGCCTTATCGCGTTCAGTGGAACTGGAAAATATCGGTTATCGTTTTTCCTATGACATGCTCGGTGAATCTGCACGCACAGTCGAAGATGCTGCCAATTATTATCAATCTTATGTGAATGCGATTGATGCGATTGGCAAATTTGCACATCAAAATACACCGGCAAAAAATCCGGGTATTTCCGTGAAATTATCTGCATTAAGCCCGCGTTACGAATACACACATTATGATCGCGTCATGAATGAAATTCCGCCGATGTTACTCGCGCTCGCCAAACAGGCAAAACAATACAACATTGGTTTGACGGTTGATGCTGAAGAAGCAGATCGTCTCGATATTTCACTGGATATCATCGAACGTGTATTCAGTGATCCAGCGCTCGCTGGCTGGGAAGGTTTTGGATTAGCGGTGCAAGCGTATCAAAAACGTGCGCCTTATGTGATTGACTGGCTAAGCGCCTTATCACGCAAACACGGCAAACGCATGATGGTAAGACTGGTGAAAGGTGCTTACTGGGATGCCGAAATCAAAATGAGTCAGGTGTATGGATATGAAAATTATCCTGTGTTCACACGTAAAAATTCCACTGATGTCTCTTACCTTGCCTGTGCAAAAAAATTATTATCACAGCCTGAATGTTTTTATTCGCAATTCGGCACACATAATGCCTACACAGTAGCCGCCATCATGGAAATGGCGAATAAACAAAGTGATTTTGAATTTCAATGTTTACAGGGAATGGGACGCGCGCTTTACGATCAGGTGGTTGCAAAAGATGGTTTCAATATTCCCTGTCGTATTTATGCACCGGTTGGCACCCATCGCGATTTGCTCGGTTATCTTGTCAGACGTTTACTGGAAAATGGTGCCAATAGTTCCTTCATCAACAAATTAGCTGATGATAAAACACCGATTGATGACATGATTGTTGATCCTGTCGCGCGCGTTGCAGCACTGGTCAATAAACCACATCCACACATTCCCTTACCAAAGGAAATTTATGGTGCGTGGCAAAATTCACAAGGAATTGATTTATCCAATGCAATCACGCGTCAACAATTATTCCAGCAAATTGAACAGGCAAAACAGAAAAAATGGATAGCTACTTCCATCATTAATGGCAAAACGTATCATGACAAAAACGCACATGCCGTTAATTCACCGATTAATAAACAAGTCATCGGCAAAGTCAGTCATGCAGATGCACATGATATTGAAATAGCCTTGCAGACTGCAGAGAATGCCAAACGCAAATGGGATGAAACTCCCGTTGAAAAACGTGCGAGTATTCTGGAAAAAGCAGCAGATTTATTTCAGCAATACATGCCAGATTTAATTGCATTACTCAACCAGGAAGGCGGCAAATGTATTCCTGATTGTATTTCTGAAATACGCGAGACGATTGATTATTGTCGTTATTATGCCTATCGCGCGCGTCATGATCTTGTCCCACAACCTTTACCTGGTCCTACTGGCGAATGGAATCAATTATCCTTGCATGCACGTGGCATTGTCGCTTGCATAAGTCCATGGAATTTTCCGCTCGCTATTTTTTCCGGGCAAATTGTTGCAGCGCTCGTCACAGGTAATCCTGTACTTGCCAAGCCTGCAGAACAAACACCATTAATTGCATATAAAGCCGTGCAAATTCTGCATGAAGCAGGCATTCCAGAAGATGTGTTGCAATTATTAATTGGTAAAGGCAGCGTAGTGGGTGCAGCGTTAACAAAAGATGAACGTGTCGCAGGAGTCATGTTTACTGGCTCAACCGAAACCGCAAAAATAATCGAACGATCGCTTGCTGATAAAAAAGGTGCGATTGCTTTTCTCATCGCAGAAACTGGCGGTGAGAATGCGATGATTGTCGATTCATCTGCACTCGCTGAACAAACTGTCATGGATATTGTGCAATCTGCATTTAATAGTGCAGGACAACGTTGCTCTGCATTGCGTGTGTTATTTGTGCAGGAAGAAATGGCGCCGAAATTACTGAATATGCTGAAAGGTTACATGCAGGAAATGACAATCGGTGATCCTGCATTCTTATCCACGGATGTTGCCTGCGTGATTGATGAAGAGGCACAGCAGATGTTGCAAAAACATATTGCGAAAATGAATGCAGAAGCCACACTGATCGTAACCATCGAACCTGAAAATTTACCTGATGGATTTTATGTTGCACCGTGTGTGTATGAATTACAGAATCTCGATCAACTTGAAGGTGAAGTATTTGGCCCGATTCTGCATGTCATTCGTTACAAGGCAAATGAGCTGGATCAGGTAATGGATGCTATTATCAAAACCGGTTATGGATTAACATTAGGCATCCATAGTCGTATTGATGCCACCATACAACACATTGCAAATCGTATGCCAATCGGCAATATTTACGTGAATCGCAATATGATAGGCGCTGTGGTAGGCGTGCAACCATTTGGTGGTGAACGTTTATCTGGCACAGGCCCCAAGGCTGGAGGGCCACATTACTTGCCAAGACTTTGCATGGAACGCTGTATTTCCAACAACACGACCGCCGTCGGCGGCAATGCACGTCTGGTTACCTTACTGGAGGATGAATAACATTGGATCAAACCCACGGTATAGCACATGTTATTTTTTTAATTTTCACTGGCACCGCCATTTTATCTACTGCTGCCTTGTTTACACGACAATCGTTGTTGGTGGCATATATTGTAGTGGGCGCATTATTAGGCCCGTTTGGATTCAAGCTGGTATCGAATAGTGAAGTGATCAAGCAAGCTGGCGATATCGGCATTGTCTTTTTGTTATTCCTGTTAGGTTTGCATTTGCAACCGCAAAATTTATTTCACTCCTTGCGCAAGATGAGTCTCATTACTTTAGTTAGCTCGCTGGTTTTCTTCGGCATGGGTTTTCTCACCTGTTACATGTTTGGTTACACACTGGTCGAAAGCATGGTGATCGGTATCGCTGTCATATTTTCCAGTACCATTATCGGTCTGAAATTATTACCCACTACCATTCTGCATCATCAACATACTGGTGAACTGGTCATCAGCATTTTATTGTTACAGGACATTCTCGCGATCGCCGCTATTCTTATCATGCAGCTTTTTGGTGATAGTAGCGCTACTACCAATCTCTGGTTAATTGCCATTGCCTTCCCGATTTTATTAACCGTTGCTTATTTATTTCAGACGTATGTGCTTTCCTGGTTGCTGTCACGCTTTGATAAAATTCATGAATATATTTTTATTGTTTCCATTGGCTGGTGTTTATTCATGGCTGAATTCAGCCATTATTTTGGATTATCCGAAGAAATTGGTGCGTTCATTGCTGGTGTCTCGCTCGCTTCCAATCCCATTGCATTTTATATTGCAGAAAGCCTGAAACCTTTGCGCGATTTCTTCCTCGTATTATTTTTCTTCTCCATCGGTGCAAGTTTTAATTTCGATTACTTTGGGCAAGTCTTTGCATCCGCCTGCGTTCTCGCGCTTTTCATTTTATTATTGAAACCCATGATCTTTAGCTGGTTGCTGCAACGCTCAGGTGAAATCAAAACCGTGAGCTGGGAAATTGGTGTGCGTCTGGGACAAATGAGTGAATTTTCGCTGTTAATTATTTATATGGCACAAGGCACGCATTTATTATCACCACCTGATGCTTATATGGCGCAAGCTGCTGTGATTATCACATTCATTGTTTCCTGTTACTGGACAGTAATGCGTTATCCCACACCACTTGCATCCACCGATAAATTACGCAGGGATTAATACAATATGGGCGCGCATCATTCTCATTCGCACGATCATCATCATGAAGCGGCACGTTCATTTAATTCTGTATTTGCGATTGCGGTGTGCATGACCCTGGTTTACACCATAGTGGAAGCAGGATTTGCGATCGCTGCTGATTCCATGAGTTTGCTGGCAGATGCCGTACATAATCTTGGTGATGTGCTAGGACTCGTGCTTGCCTGGATTGCGAACTGGTTGCTGACTTTACCAGCACGCAAACGTTACAGCTATGGTTTCAAGCGCACGACTATCATTGCATCACTCGCGAATGCATTTATTCTGGTTGCAACCTCAGCTGTGATTGCCTATGAATCGATTTATAAATTATTTAATCTCACTGCAGTCAATGAAACGATTGTGATTGTCATGGGTATCATCGGTATTTTCGTCAACGTCAGCGCTTCATTATTATTCATGCGTGGTGCGAAAGATGACATCAACATCAAGGGAGCATTTTTACATTTGATGGCTGATGCGCTGATTCTCGTTGGTGTGGTTATTTCTGCGATACTCATTCATTTCACCCATTGGCACTGGATTGATCCTGTTATTGGTCTTTTGATTGTGGTGATTGTGTTATGGGGAACGTGGGGATTATTACGTGATTCGGTGATTCTTTTAATCGATGCCATTCCGCATTACATCGATTACGTTGGTGTACGCCAATATTTACATGATTTACCAGGCGTGACTGCGGTGCATGATTTGCATATCTGGGGATTAAGCACACGTGAAGTCGCCTTGACCGCGCATCTCATCATGCCAGAAAAAAAATTATCGGATGCGGAGTTCAGGGAAATTAATGAAAAGTTACATCATGAATTCCGGATTAGCCACGCTACACTGCAAGTGGAAACAGGTAGCGAAGATAATCCGTGTATTCGGATGGAGACGTGTTAGTAACCAGAACCACTACTGCTGCTATTTGTTAACGTTCGACGATTGAGATTGTTTAGTGTAATTTCTTCTTTAATGCCTTTCTCATTTCTCATGACCCAATCGAAAATTTCCTGATTATAAATTTTTGGATTTTCCAAATTATTATTCTGCTCATTATAGATAAGCGCCCCATTATCATTTATTTCCTTGATAAACGAATCGAGAATTTTCTTATCATCCTCATTTAATCTCAAACTAATATCTCTAATGAAGCTTTCATGGCGATAATTTTCAACCAGATATTCAACAATCTCGTTTACGCCGGGTTCTGGCTTGCAATTCTCGATTCCACCAGCATTTTGTTCAGAGAAAAACTTATAACTGAAACTATTCTCAAAGGTTACTGATCGGGATTTATTTTCAACAGTACCTCTATTAACTGTATTTCTTTGCGATAATGTTGGTATCAGCGTATTTCTGGTTATTCTGTCATGATCCTTTTGATCATTCATTTCCTTTTCCTGATTTGTACTGAAGAATTCCTTAACCCAGTAATTGATTGTGTTGATTGCTGGTTTTAATAATGTGAACAAACCCGAAGCTGCAATAACATAACATGCAGCTTTTGCAACAATTGGAAGTAAAAGCAATCCGAAAGCGTTGGAAAGTGCAAATCCCAGCAAAGCACCACAGAATACAAAGGCAGCAACTACTGCTATCGTTCCTGCAACTGGATATCTCTGGATAAAAGTTTTTTTAGCTTCTTCCTCACGCTCAGCTATTTCTGCTATTTCAGCAGGAACAATAGCTTGAGGAACAATAGCTTCAGGAACAGAGGCTTCTTCTGCAGAAGAACTGTGATCTTCATCATTTTCAGAAGATGCGTGTGTTTCTTTAACATTACGTTCTACATTAAAAAAGCTTTCCGAAAAAGTTACTCTTTTTGAGTAATCAAGCTTGTCTCTCGTAGTATTCATGTTGTACGTAGTATTCAGAATGTTAAAAAGATCAGCTATTTTCTTTTCTTGTTCTTCCATTATTTTTTTTCGTTCTTCTGCCTCTGATAATTTTTTATCATCAGCATCAATTATTTTTTTCTCATCAGCATCTGAAATGCTCTGGCTTCTGGACTTGGACATGCTCACACCTCGTCGTATTTATTATGGTTTAATTTTCAACCACGCTACCTGTCTTGAAATAAATTATAGAGGTATTTTACCGGATCTTCTCTTAAATAATTATTAAATCAATGATAATTGTTGCGATATTTTTTGTGGATGATAGCCAGTGTAAGTGGTTGAAAAATGGTGAGGGGAAGAGAATGAAGTGTTAATTCAGGTAGTTACGTACTTCACGCACGCAAACTTTTACCCTTCCGCTCAAATCTCTCCACCACTTTCTGCAATTCCTTGGAATGCTGCCTGAATAATTCCGTCTGCTCGCGTGTCATCTTCACACTGAAATTACCAGCGAATGAAAATGTTGCATGCTGTATGAACCCTGCAAATGCCGCCTTGCCTGCCTGATCTGGAAAAACATGGCTCATGGCGGCATATAAACCATCCGTTTTCTTTGCCTGCATTTCTTCCTGTAATTGACCCTGATGTTCCATCACAAACGTCACCACGCCATCCTGATCAACATTCGGTTTACTGAATAATCGCGATTGATGAACAAGTGGCGGCAAAATAATTTTCTCACCTTGCTGCTCAATGGATTTTTTGACAGGTTGATCAGGAATAATTACTGCTGCTTTCGGCGGATTTTTCTTTTCTTCACCAAAAACTTTTTTAACATAATCACTAATCGCATTCAGCATGGCATCAAAAAAATTAATCATCACACGATAAAACGGTACATCTTTTTTTCTTCTTTTATCATGCATCAATATTATTTCATCTGCTTTTGCTACATCTGCCACTAAAAATTGATCTATATAAGATATTTTTTTATGCGATGGATAAACAACATTATTCACAGTAAAAAATTCAGCAAGACCTGTCACACCTTTTTCCGCAACAATATTGCAAAATTGATTCAACCCCTCGCGCACTTCATCAATATCCGTGTTATATGCTGTATGCAACAAAGTATCGTCATCAAAAAACATCGGTGGTGTAAGTTGATTGGCAAAATCCTTTTGTTTTGCGACATACAAACCAAGATCGCGATTAAACAGGTTGGTCTCAGCGATTTTATTGAGCAGAATTATTTTGTCATACGCTAATTGATGTGTGATGCCTTTTACAGGATCAAAATTAATAGTAGATACTGTGACACCCATTGCCAATTGCGATTCGGGCTTGAATAAATCACCTGTGTTGAGGAGATAGCCATTAATATTGAATCGTTCGATATACACAAGATTATATTTATCGAGAATAATATAATCGCAACGATCCTGATCCGCAGTTAGAAATAAACCATGCAAGGAAAAATATTCCTTGGTCACAGCATGCGAATGATCCAAAAATCCGCCAGCTTTACTATTACCCTGATTGGAAGCGTTTTTTACGTACTCTTTTAGTTCATCACACACAAATTCCTGAGTTTTTTCTGCAAAAAATTGTTCATCAAATACTTTTTTTATATCTTCTTTGGTTTTTTCAATTTTCGGCAGCGCTTGTGTTCCATTGATATAAACGCAGTTACCACCACCTCTCTTCCAATCTTCAACCGTCACTTTAAAAGAAAGATTGTCATGCGTGTGAATGCGAGGAAGATTTTTCCTGATGAGCGGAAGACGTTTTTTTTCATTGGTTAGATTGTCGTCGGACATGCGGTGATGCTCCTCGTGTTGGTGAGCAACATCATAATCCGCATTCATTAAGCTTTTCTTAACTAGCTTCCGAGCTTTTTGTATCTCATTCTCTTCGGTTGATTTGCCTGTTCTCCCAGACGTTTGACGCGATCTGCTTCATATTCCGTATAATTGCCTGCAAAGAAATTAACCGAACTATCTCCTTCGAATGCAAGAATATGAGTCGCTACTCTATCGAGAAACCAGCGGTCATGCGAAATAACCATCGCACATCCAGGGAAATTTAAAATCGCTTCTTCCAGTGCACGCAAGGTTTCCACATCCAGATCGTTCGTCGGTTCATCGAGCAATAACACATTACCGCCGCTACTCAGCAATTTCGCCAGATGCACACGATTACGTTCACCGCCTGATAAATCCTTGATGAATTTTTGCTGGTCAGTCCCTTTGAAATTAAATCGTCCCACATAAGCACGTGATGGCATCTGAAACGTTCCAATCGTCATGACTTCCTGACCATTGGAAATTTCTTCCCAAACCGTTTTATCCCCATTTAATGCATCGCGGCTTTGATCAACATAAGCAATTTTGACTGCATCACCGATACGAAAATCACCACTGTCGGGCGTTTCAGTACCGCATAGAATTTTAAATAACGTGGATTTACCCGCACCATTTGGCCCGATAATTCCAACGACTGCACCTTTTGGAATATTGAAATTCAAATTTTCAAATAAAACACGATCAGCAAAACGTTTATTTAAATTCGTTGCTTCAATCACGATATCGCCGAGGCGCGGGCCTGGTGGAATAAAAATTTCCTGTGTCTCACAACGTTTTTGAAATTCCTGCGAATTAAGTTCTTCGAAACGTTCCATTCTTGCCTTGCTTTTTGCATGTCTGCCAGAAGGATTGCTGCGCACCCATTCCAGTTCTGCTTTCATCGCTTTGCGATGTGCAGTTTCCTGACGCTCTTCCTGTTCCAGTCGCTTTTCTTTTTGCTCCAGCCAGGAAGAATAATTACCTTCGTATGGAATACCTTTGCCACGATCCAGTTCCAGTATCCAGCCTGCTGCATTATCCAGAAAATAACGATCGTGAGTAACCGCGACAACCGTGCCAGGATAATCATGTAAAAATTTTTCCAGCCACGCGACACTTTCTGCATCCAGATGGTTGGTGGGTTCATCGAGCAATAACATATCGGGTTTGGACAATAATAAACGACACAACGCGACACGGCGTTTTTCACCGCCGGAAATTTTAGTCACATCTGCATCCCATGGTGGCAAACGTAGCGCATCAGCAGCAATTTCCAGTTTGCGATCAATATCCCAGGCATTGATGGCATCAATCTTGTGTTGTAAATCACCTTGTTCTTCGAGCAATTTCGTCATTTCATCAGCATCGAGATTGGGATCAGCAAATTTATCGCTGATGGAATTAAATTTATTCAGCAAATCGATCGCTTCCTGCACGCCTTCTTCTACATTGCCACGCACTGTTTTTTGCGGATCAAGTCCTGGTTCCTGCGGTAAGTAACCAATATTAATACCTGGCATGGGACGTGCTTCACCGACAATTTCCTTGTCGATTCCCGCCATGATTTTTAGCAAGCTGGATTTGCCCGATCCATTTAATCCCAGCACGCCAATCTTTGCGCCAGGATAAAACGATAACCAGATGTTTTTTAATATTTCGCGTTTTGGCGGAACAATTTTGCTCACGCCCTGCATGTTGTAAATATATTGTGGCATGTGAATTCTTTTTAGTGAGTATTTTAAGGAGCGGCAATTATGGGGGAAGATGGCAGGATGAGCAAGTTAAAGAAAGTTCCTTATCTTCTCTGCTTCCCTTATCCCCGACAATAATGCGCCATGTGTTGTTGCTGGATGTTTGGCATGTGTAGCTTCTCCTGCAAAAAATAATCGATCACCCACAGGCTTGGCGAGCGCATCCATATCTTCACTACTCGCACCGACGGGAAGATATGAATACGAACCCCGGGAAAAAGGATCAGATGCCCAGCGTGTATTCATGAAAGCATCTGGTTCAGCAAGATGATCGCCATACACCATGCGGAAATTACGCAGGATTTTTTCCATCAATTCATCATCAGAAAACTTTTCCAGTTCTCGCGCACGTTGTCCGCCGCTATAACCCATTAAAATCGGTTGCTCGGCAAACGAATGCAAATTAAAAAAGAATGGCACGGATAAATAATCAAATTGCGTATAGAAAAAAGCCTGTGATTTTTTCGGCCAAAAACCATGAGGAAATTTGATCGCTGTTACATTTAACACACCCATTGCTGTACGATGAATTGCTTGCTGCTTATCATCCGGCAATGGTGGATTGAATTGAATATCATTATTTTTTAATACACCCAATGGAACAGTCACCAGCACTGCATCAGCATGAAAACTTGAATCCTGCGTTTTTATTTCCACCTGATCAGAAGAAACATTTATTTCTTTCACAACTTGATTCAACTGAATATCACAATCTTGTTTAAGATAATTAATAATCGGTTCATAACTATCAATCAGAAAACAATTTTTACCTGGCCACGGTTGTTCTGCATCCCAATGACGTGCGGAAAGTAATTCATAATCCTCGCCAATATAACCTTCGAAATACATGAGTTTAGTTTCAAACAAGGCTTTTTCCCGCGCAGATAATTGCGCAAAAGGAATAATCGCTGTCAATGCCTGCGCGAGTGAAATATCTTTTTCTGATTGATAAGCTAATTGTCTTGCCTGTTCCAGCCATCCATCAAAACGCTGATTAAAATTTTCTTTCTCCTGCACTGAAATAAAATTTCCCTGATGATCGTAATAACAAAATTGCTCCTGATCCATGGTTGTCATTCTGACATTGCACAGATTCGCGAGCGCTGCAACTGGATTGCCATCAATACCATGTATCCAGCTTGCACCACCGCCAATTGGCATACCGAGGGCATGATTCGTGACAATACGACCACCGATGCGATCGCGCGCTTCCAGAATCGTGACACTAAAACCGTATTCCATAAGTTTATGACACGCAGAAAGACCCGCCATTCCTGCGCCAATAATGATGATTTTTTCAGGAGTCATTTAAATCAAAAATCCAAATAAATATAAGGGAATTTTATTGCCAAAACCGACTTCAATATTATCCAGTGCGAGCGAGGCATTCGCTTCTGCCTTGATCTGTCTTGAAGATTTATTTTTACCACCTATCTCAAAAACATATTTATCATTTACGATGTAATCCCCATTTTCATAAGTATTTACTTTATATTTTGTTGCAATCTGATTAGTAAAAAATGTTTCCCGGATGGCACCTATATCACTATTCAGATTTAACGTTCCATTGATTGCATAAAGCATATTTGGATTATTTAATAATATTTTTCCGGGCTTGCGCACCAGTTTCATGCCAGAACCTTCCGGATAAAGATTATGTATTAAACCTGCACGATCAAGATATTCCAGGCAATTGTAGACAACTTCACGCGAAACCTGGAGATTTCTCGCAATATTATCAATGTTAGGCATCAGAATTTTCGCAGACGCAACCAGCCATAATATTTTTTTTAGAATTAATGTTGTTGAGACTTTGAGATTGTAAATAACAGAAATATCTTCATAAATCACTTTTTCAATCACATTATTTAGTCTGGAAAGATAATCTTCCTGACCTTCGAGATAAAATGGATAATATCCATGATTCAGATATAAACGATACTGCTTCAAAATATTTTTTATGTGTAATTCATTGCTTATCTGAACATGCGACTGGATGATATCCTCCAGTGAATAAGTAGATAATTTAACATTGTCATTCAACTGCAAAAACTCACGAAAGGAAAGACCAACCAATCGATGATAAACAACACGACGTGACAGATCACCCTTGCTCTTTTTCAAATCCAGACTGGAACTACCCGTAAAAACAATCTGATGATTTTTGTAGGTATCAATAATATTTTTTATTTCAACTGACCAATTATCATATTTATGAATCTCATCAATGAATAATGCTTCACCGCCATAAGAAAAATATTCCTGTGCAATCGCGAACAATCCCATGGATGAAGCAATGATATTATCGGCAGAAATATATAATGCCTTGTCAGGTGTTTTGTATTTTTCCAGCAGATATTGCGCAATTAACGTAGATTTGCCTACGCCTCTATCCCCATAAATACAAATGGCTTTTGCAGACCAGTTGATTTGATCAAAAAGATAGCGATGATAAGTGACTGGAATATTTGCCATTACTTCACGATGGATGGAAATCAGGCCTTCAAGCATTTTTAGAGGTCTCAGATGACTGTAATCTACACATTACAATAATTGGGTATTTTTGTAAACTAGAGATGACACTCTTCCAAATCACACTTCCACCACACATCTTGCTTCCCAGATGAGATTAATTTTATTTACCGAGATTTCGCCTGCATCCACACCTTTCACTTCCACTCCCTGAAGCAAATCCATACGCAAAGGCTCGCCGGAAACAGTTGCCTTCCAGTGATTACCTTCACGTCGCAAACGAAAATCGCCAAATAAAATTTGCTGTTCCTTACTTTTTTCCAGCAGAAAAGCAAGCCAGGTACGCAAGGCAGCGACAACATTTTCTTCTTCAAATTCGATGGATATGACTTGCAGGGAATGAATATTTTCAATATCAGCGATAAGGGAAAAAAGCGTGCGCGCGATATTCTCAAAACATGATTCGACACTATCGCCATGACCAATGATGCCGATATTGTCATCATGCTCAAAATACTTTTCCTTGTTAGCTATTTCCATATTCATCTTTTATATTGCCACCATTTGCGGATGAACCAGTTCGTCATAATCCTTATATGTCATGCGCATTAACTCTGAGTGTGATCCTGCATTGAATAAAATATTATCCTGATGCGCAAGCTCATCGGAAACAAACACAGGCATATTATATAAATTTCCGAATGGCGGCATGGCACCTACTTCACAGCCAGAAAATTTTTCCTTGAATTCCATTTCCGATGCAAGATCAATTTCCTTGCAATGTGTTGCCTCACGCAACCTGGAAAAATTTACATGATCATTCGCAGGTAATACTATCATTGCTAATTTTCCATCCATCTTTACAATCACACACTTGGCTAATTGCTTGCCGGAAACATGCGCTGCTGCTGCAATTTCCTGGGAAGTAAAAGCAGGTGAATGCATCATGGGAGCATATTTAACTTTATGACTATCAAGGAATTCCTTAAGTTGTTTAACAGGCATAACACCCTCCACAACTAATCATAACTTTATTATTATAGACCCTTTTTATGCAGCACAATTTGATAATGGAATCATATTTCTTCGTAATTATTTGAATGGCAACGATATTCATGAACATCACAACGCGCTTCCCTGCAGGTCGAATCCTCTATTTCTTTCTCGCACTGCATTTGCTGCTGTGGACTATTATTCCAGCCTGTTTACGCTGTAATTTGCCACTGGATGCGATGGAAGGTGTGATCTGGGGACAACATTTGCAATGGGGATATGATAAAAACCCATGGTTAAATGGCTGGTTAACAGGTTTTGCGACATTTATCGATGGACGTTCTGGCTGGATGATTTATTTATTCAGTCAAATATGTGTGATTTCCTGCATGTGGGCGATGTGGCAACTGGGGAAAAAAATTCTGTCGCCCATTCATGCACTCATTGCTGTATTGCTGCTGGAATGCATGCAGTATTTTAATTTTCACGCGATTGATTTTAATGACAACACACTGGAATTAAGTTTGTGGGGATTGGCGAGTTATACTTTCTATCTCGCCGTGCATGGCAATAGCATTGCGTGGATGTTAACAGGATTATTGCTGGCACTTGGCATGATGGCGAAATACTACACGCTCGCACTGATTGTGAGCATGTTTTTATTTCTGATAATTTATCCGCAAAATCGCCAGTATTTTTTTCGTACGCCATTTTATTATGGTTTGATTATTTTTGTGCTGGTGTGCTCACCGCATGTTGCGTGGTTGTATCAGAATAACTTCATCACTGTGCATTATGTACTTGAACGCGGCAGCAGTTTACCTTCGTGGAAAAATCATTTTGTTTATCCAGTAAAATTTTTGTGGCAACAATTGCAAGTGGTTTTGCCAGTGATGATTCCGTGCGTGATATTGAGTACCCTCACCCCTGCCCCCTCTCCCCTCGCTGAAAAACGCTCCGGGAGAGGGGAAGCTCTCCGTCGAAATATTCACTCCTCCGACTTAACATATTTATTCTTCGTCGGTTGCTTACCTTTACTCCTCACTTTATTCCTATGCTTCATCACCGGTATCAAATTACGCGCTGGCTGGGGCATGCCATTGCTTTCCACATGGGGAATTATTCTCATTGCGATCATACAACCACGCATTACGAAACAACGCATGACAATTTTTCTTTCGTTTATTTGTTTATTAATCACCGCAGAAATCAGCGCCTATATTTACAAAATCATTTATCCCACCACCACTAGCACAGCGAATTTTCCAGGAAAAGAAATTGCCGCGAGAATGACCAATGAATGGCATAAAAAATATCATACAAAACTTGCATACGTTGGTGGCTCACGCTGGGTTGGTGGCAATATCAGTTTTTATTCAGATGATCATCCTGCTGTGTTTGTTGAACTCGATCAACATCGTGCACCATGGATTGATCAAAAAGATATGCAGGAAAAAGGCGCCATATTTGTCTGGCAAATGTCGCAATGGAAAGATTTGCCGCAAAAAATCGCGCAAGATTTTTTATCCCATCCTGATTTACAAGTCATCACTTTTGAATGGCATCGGCATGCCGATGAGATGCCAGTTAAAATTGGCATGGTCATTGTCCCGCCGAAACATTCGCCTAAAGTGTAAATAATTGCTAGTTTTTTACTGTCTGGTATAATATCGCTCAAAATAATTAAGATAAATTTTAATATCAGACACTTACGAGATAAGCATGCAAAGAAACATTACACGAAAACCACAACATCAACATCTATCAGAAGCTGGTTTATCCCTTGAGTTGCTGATGTTTTTATTCAGTTACCTTTTGCCGGAAGATATCGCGCAATTTGTGAGAATCAACAAGGAGTTTCGCTCTCTGATTTTTTTCAAATTTGATGGTCTGTGGGAATCCAAAATGAAATTACATTCCTATGATTTCCTGCACGGCATCAGTATGTTTCAGCAGTTTAAAAATGCTTACCAGGAAAGATATGAAAAAATAAAACCATACGCATATCATTTCTCCATGGTAATTGAAGGCGATGCCAGATTATTCAAAAGTAACAGGTTGAAAGACCCAGATGGTTATTACGAAACAGACAACAAGAATAATTTTATGAAAAAAATGGCATCGGAAAAAAATCAGCAATCCATGCTGGATACCATTTATTTAGCGACAGAAAGAGAATTTGAACGCGCAGAAAAACCTGGTTCTGCAGTTAAGCTTTGTTATGAAACGGATAAAAAAATCCACTATGGTGATTATACAATTTTAGGTACTGCGCTTCTTTGCCAACAACCTTTCGACTTCATACTGGAATTGCTCAGCCAAGGCAGTTCTTTCGATGAATTATATGTTGATTACAATCGTCCAATTCATCTCGTTGCCTGTCATTATCATTCGCCAGATGTTCTTGCAAATCTCTTAAAGCGCTTCCCGCTACATTTAAATATCAGGAATGCTTTCGAGTATAGTCCAGTCATGTATGCTTGCCTGTATGGACGAGACCGGTTGGTTGATTTCCTGTTAAAGCAAAAAGGAATTGATATTAGAGGATTAACCAGGCAGTCCAAAAACATTCTGGATTTGGCTGTTGATTCGGGAAATGCAAACTGTCTGAAATTAATTCTGCGTTTTAATCAAGAAAATAATATTTTTTCAGCAAACGAGATACACGCGGGCTGCATACGCGCCATGAACATCAATGCAAATATTGAAATGTTAAAGCTACTCGGAAATTACCTACAACTGGAAGCAAACGATAAATGGATAAGCATCTTCCACGCTGCATGTGCAAATAGCAATATTGAACTTGCAAAACATTGCATCATGAATATGACCACGGAAGCATTCACTACACGAAGAAGTGAACGCTTATCAGCGCTGGATCTTGCGATTGGCATGGGAAAAAAACAAGTAGAGATTATCCGCTTGCTGCTGGAAACAATCCAAACCAAATATTTAATTGCTGATGAACGTATCTGGAACATGCTTACTCAAAGTTATCGCCTTGCAAAAAAACCACGGCAATTCCAGTTGGCAGCATTGTTATTACAATATTTCCCTCAATTAGCATCGGATAATAACCAGGAAGATCGATTCCTTCTTGATCTGGCAAATAAAACAAATCAGAAAAATGCCATTGAATTTCTGATGATCAAACGCCCAGATGTTAAAGTGGATTTTTATAGACAAATTTTACTTGCGCGAGACATTGGCAATCATGAATTAATACAAGTGTTATCTGATTATTATGTGGATATGCAGACTTCCAATATTAAATTTAATAAATCAGAATTAAATGCATTAAATGATTATCTCGTCATCGTATATACAAATATGACGACAAATAATATAACTGGAAATCACGTAGCTGAATCGTTAAGAGGATTGGTATTTTATTCTGGCGAACAAAAAAGATTCTCTGAACATTTGCAAAACTTCAAACTGAATTATGCACCATATCTTTCAGACGAACTTAAAAAGATTTATCTGATCCTGGAAGAAGCGCTGGAAAGCAAGGCAGGAATAGGTAACACAACAAATAATAATTATCGACGATAGACGAGGTGATACATGCTAAGAGCCGCTGATATACAATTACCACCGTTCAATCTGATGGATTTTAGTATTGATATTTTTCTCAGGATTTTTACTCATCTTCTTCCAGAACAAATCGTCTGGCTAACAGCAGTTCATCGTGATTTTAATATCGTGAAAGAACATGAATATTTTGCTGACATGTGGGGAATCAAATCTGAACTTCACTTTCCATCCGGTGTTCTTGTTGCTGGGAATACTCATGTTATGTTTCAACAATTTAAAGATATTTATATTGGTAGATACAATATCGAAACCAAGGCAGAAACGATTAAACTTTCCCCCATGGATCACGAAAGATCCAGGCTCCATGCTCATTTGTTTTCCATGGTGATTGAGGGCGAAACTACTTTATTTAATAAACGTAAATTAAAAGAACCCAAACTATACAGCTTGCCTATACATAACGTTTCTTTAGAAAAACTTATTCTCCACAGCAAACATCAATCCATGCGCGATACTCTCTATGCCGCCGTGACAAACGAATACAAAGTACAAAATAATTTTTACATCACAGAAGAAATTGATACACAACTTAGAATAAAAAACAAAACTATTTTAAGACAAGCTCTTGAACATCAACAGCCATTGACTCATATTCAAATGCTGCTTGATAACGGAAGCTCATATGAAGAAATTTACGATTTTGGGTTGCTACCTATCCATCTCATCGTGATGACTCATTCCGAAGTCGAGGTAATACAGCATCTTTTGCAAAAACATCCAGCACATTTGAATGCAAAAACGTTATCTGGAAATACACCATTTATACTAGCCTGTTGCCATGCCAAGGAAAAAGTCATTCAATTCTTATTGAATCAGGAAGATATAGACACGAAAACGCCTATCGGCACACCCAATGCTCTTATCCTTACTGCAAAATCTGGCAACACCAAATCTGTTGAAGTGCTTCTCAAATCCGAAAAAGCCAAAAGTAGTTTCTACGGCAAAGAATTCCTATCTTTGGTCACTATGCTCGATTTTGCAAAAGATGAAATATTAAAGATTTGTCTGAATAATTTTCCCAACTTAATTCATCAAGTAGACAATACTGGTTCTACGCTATTAATGCACACCTGCAAGAAACGCCTCTCTATGGCAGAATACTTTCTCGATAAAATTGATGCAATTACTCTTACCCGTCGTACGAACGACGATCACCCTACTTATAAAAATATGTCTGTATTAGACATTGCAATTTCTCAATCCTCTCTGCGACTGATTGAACTGATTTTAAAGACAATCAAAACCAGGTTTCATAAAGCTAGTGATAATATATGGAAAATGCTCACCCAGGGTTATTCACTTGCCAAAGAAAAGAAACAATTCCAGATTGCTGCATTATTGCTACAGAATTTTACCAGCCTGGCAGTGAAGGATAATCAGCTGGATAAAAATATATCCGCCCTCACTTTCAATAATGACCCGGGCAATGCACTGAAATGTCTTTTTGATATCAATTCAAAACCGGATTTTTCCCTTCAAATTTTTATGGCTGGTCATTTGGCGAAAGAGAGAATTCCTTTCTTATACAAACAATATATAGACAATCTACCTCTTGAAAAAAATAAAAAAGTAAAATTGCAAACAGCGTGCAATTACTTAAATAATTTCATACAAAACCTGGAAATCGATCATAGGCCTGATTTATTCAGAAGAAATATCGGATTTCTTCCAAAAGGCATACAAGAATTAGTGTTTACGCCCTCGGATTTGTTTGTTAAGAAGTTTGAAAAATTCAATCAGGATCTTAGAAAATACATCACAGGCAAACTCCTGGATATCTTGAAAGATCTTGATTGGTTTTTGGAATGGAAAAAAGATTTTGCCACGACACCAAAAGAAGAAAATAATCTGGGCATGAGAATGTAGCCAGCTTGAGATACCACAACCCACGAATGATTTCCGAGGTGATATATGCTAAGAGCCGCTGATATACAATTACCACCATTCAATCTGAGAAATTTTAGTATTGATATTTTTCTCAGGATTTTTACTCACCTTCTTCCAGAACAAATCGTCTGGCTAACAGCAGTTCATCGTGATTTTAATATCGTGAAAGAACATGAATATTTTGCTGACCTGTGGGGAATCAAATCAGAACTTCATTTTCCTCGTACTACTATCCTGGCTGGAAATACCCATGTTATGTTTCAACTATTTAAAGATAAATATATTAATCAATATAATATCGAAACAGATGCAGAAAAAATTAAACTTCTTTCCACATCCACAGATCATGAAAAATCCAGATTCCTTGCTCATTTGTATTCCATGGCAATTGAAGGCGAAACCACATTATTTAATGAGCGCAAATTAAAAAATCCCCAGGATTACAATCAGCCACTAAAAAATAATAAAAAAACCATAGCGCTTCGTGTCATCGCGGGAAAACATCAATCCATGCGCGATACAATTTATGCCGCAGAGATAAACAAATTTAAAATTAATTACCCTTTTTACACTGAGGAAAAAATTGATACAAAATTAATATTAAAAAACAAGACTATCTTATACTATGCCCTTTTATATCAACAACCGTTTACTCATATTCAAATGCTGCTTGAAAAAGGGAGCTCATATGAAGAAGTATATGACACAGAAGTGAAACCTATTCATGTGATCGCGATGAATCATTCCTCAGTCGAAGTGCTGCAGCATCTTTTGCAAAACTCTTCAGCACAATTGAATGCAAAAACCTCATTTGGAAATACACCACTTACACTAGCCTGCTGGAATGGTCACGAAGAAATCATTCAATTTTTATTGAATCAGAAAGATATAGACCTTGGAATAAGCACTGGCACAGACAATATTCTTATTTGTGCTGCGAAATCTGCTAATGCAAAATGTGTCGACCTGCTTCTCAAGTCAGAAAAGGTCAGGGAGAATATTTCAGGAGTAGAATTCCTGTCTCTAGTAACAATTTTTGCATTACCAGATTTTGAAAAAAAAGATGACGTAGTAAAGGCCTGTCTTGATAACCTTCCCAACTTAATTAATCAAGTTGACCATACAGGTTTTACGCTATTGATGCATTTCTGCAAAAAGAAAGATTTCTCTAAAGATTTCTCTATAGTGGAATATTTAATCGCTAAAGTTGATGTAACTACTCTCACTAACCGTTCCAGTGACGATCATCCTACTCATAAAAATATGTCCGTGTTAGATATTGCAATTTGTGGAAGTTATCTGCGAATAATTGAACTGATTATAAATGCAATCAAAACCAGGTTTCATAATGCTACTGATAGAAGATGGGAAATGCTCACCAAAAGTTATTCTCTTGCCAAAGAAAAGAAACAATTCCAGATTGCTGCATTGCTGCTACAGCATTTTCCCAGCCTGGCAGCGAAGGATAATGAAAAGGATTATGGACTGGATAAAACCATATCCAGGCTTGTCTCTAGAGATAATCAGGGTGAAGCACTGAAGCATCTTTTTAATATGAATACCAAGCCTAGTATTGTCCAGCAACTTTTACTGGCGGATTGCCTGGCAAATGAGAGAATTCCTCTTTTACAAAAACAATATATAGACAGTCTACCTCTTACAGAAAATGAGAAAGCAAAATTGCAAACAACGTGCAATCAATTAAATGATTTCATACTAAGTCTGGGAGTTGATCATAAGCTTAATTTATACAAAAGAAATATCACATTGATTCCACTATGTCTACGACAGTTAGTATTCATGTCTTGTGATACGTATATTAATATTTTTGAAACATTCAACCAATTCCATAGAAAATACATCACAGGTAAACTGCTGGATATTTTTCATGATCTCAATTGGTTTTTGGAATGGAAAAAAGATTTTGCTGCGGCACCAAAAGTAGAAAATAATTTGGGCATGAGGATGTAGATATTCGATTGAGGAATGTCCCTGTCATTGCGAGGCGCTTTTCAGCCGAAGCAATCCATTAAGCGTCATATGGATTGCTTCGGCTGTAAAGCGCCTCGCAATGACAGGTCGCCCGCGAATAACCCACGAATCATTTCCGCTGCTTTTTGCGCTTCTTCATTCGTGGTAAATCTTCCGAATGAAAAGCGCACTGAGCTTTTCGCTTGTTCATCCGTCAATCCCATCGCACGCAACACATGCGAACCTTCAGAACCTTTGCCCTGACAAGCTGATGCTGTAGATGCTGCAATCAGTGGTAATTGCCGCAAAATCTCATCTGCAAGCATGCCATCAAATCGCAAATTAATAATATGCGGAACACAAAATGCTTGCTGTATATTCATTTGCAAATTCGGAATATCGCGCAAGCCTTGCAGAAAAATATCACGCAATTGTGTAATGCGTTTTTGTTCCATCACCATTTGCTCGCGCGCAATTAAAAACGCTTCGCCCATTCCCACAATCTGATGCGTTGCCAACGTTCCCGAACGCATGCCTTGCTCATGTCCGCCACCATGAAGCAATGGCTCAACTCGCACACGTGGTTTTTTACGCAGATATAATGCACCCACACCTTTTGGTCCATAAACTTTATGCGCACAAAATGAAACGAGATCAGCAGGAATATCGACAAGATTCAAGTCAATTTTTCCAATAGTTTGCGCTGCATCTACGTGTAACAATATTCCGCGTGCCTCAGTTAATTTTGCAAGCGCTGCAATATCCTGTATCACTCCGGTTTCATTATTGACGTGCAGAATTGAAACCAGAATGGTTTCATCGGTGAATGCCTGTTGTAATGTTTCTACTGACAATAATCCATTTGCATCGGGTGCGAGATAAGTCACACGATAGCCTTCTTTTTCCAGATGCAGACATGTATCCAGCACGGCTTTGTGTTCCGTTTTCAGCGTGATGATATGTTTACCTTTGCGCTGATATAAACGCGCTGCACCTTTAATAGCGAGATTAATGGATTCCGTTGCACCGGATGTAAAAATAATTTCAGAAGGTTCAGCCTTGATTGTCGCAGCAATTTGTTCGCGCGCTGATTCAACCATCTCACGCGCTTGATATCCATATTCATGTTGTGATGCAGGATTGCCGAACACAGTTTTCTGTGTGAGACATTGCAACATTTTTTCAGCAACGCACGGATCCGTTGGTGTGGTTGCAGCATAATCAAGGTAAATGGGTTTCGTGATTGCCGACATTACTTTTTTTCCTGCACTGCGCTCAATAATCCACGCAGAATATTCATTTCCATCACATCAGGACGTGTACGTAAAAATAATCGGCGCAAGCGCGTCATTAGTTTACGTGGCGCATTCATTTTCAGAAAATCAATTTCAATCATTACTTCCTGCAGATGATTAAAAAACTTTTCCATCTCATCCGCTGTCGCTAAACGATAATCCCATTCTTCCTGCGGTAATGATGATTCATCCAGGCTCGCGACACGTAATTCATATGCAATCACTTGCACAGCAGCGGAAAGATTCAATGAACTATATTCAGGATTTGCGGGAATTTGCACATGCAAATGACAACGCTGCAATTCTTCATTGCTTAATCCTGACTGCTCACGACCAAACACAATCGCTGTTTGTGCATTCGCTGCTTCCTGTTTTATTTTTGCAGCAGCTTCACGTGGTGCAACCAGCGGCCAGGGAATAGTGCGGGAACGCGCACTGGTGCCAATTACCAGCGAACAATCATGAATTGCCTCATCCAGTGTTTCAACGATGATCGCCTGATTAACAATATCATCTGCACCTGAGGCCATTTCCAAGGCTTTCGGATGCGGAAATTCCAGCGGCGCAACCAGATAAAGCTCAGACAAGCCCATGGTCTTCATGGCACGCGCAGCTGAGCCAATGTTGCCAGGATGGGAGGTGTTGACTAGTACAATTCGTGTTCGTTCAAGCATATGTGTCGTAATTGGTGAGTAAATCGGCCGCATAGCTTAGCATTAATTACTGGCATCCTCGAGCCATTCGTTTTATCATTTCGCCCTTTCCTTTCATCAAAGAGCTCTTTAACCCTTATGCGTGAACCACTCATCAATATAGCCATTGAAGCCGCTCGTGCGGCGGGAATCATCATTCATCGCGCCATGAAGCGCATGGATACCGTCAAAGTGATGGAAAAAAACCCTAACGACTTCGTGACAGAAATCGACCAGCGTGTTGAACAGGAAATTATCTCCATCGTACGCAAAGCTTATCCTTCTCATGGATTTATTGGTGAAGAAGGTGGTGAGCTGCAAGGCGATGATTACCAATGGATTATTGATCCCATCGATGGCACACGCAATTTTATACACGGGTTTCCGCATTTTGCTGTCTCCATCGCCATTGCCTATAAAAATCGTATTGAACACGGCGTGATCTACGACCCCAATCGCCAGGAATTATTTATCGCCTCACGCGGCAAAGGTGCATTTTTGAACGATAGACGTATTCGCGTCAGTGAACGCAAGCAACTCGCTGAAGCCTTGCTCGGCACAGGTTTCGCCTATCGACATACCGACAAGGATGATGATGTGCCAAAAAAAATCCTGCAATCATTGATTCCCCTGTGTGGCGATGTGCGTCGGGCGGGTGCTGCGACGCTTGATCTTGCTTATGTTGCTTGCGGACGTTTCGACGGATTCTGGGAAGCTGGATTAAAAATCTGGGATATTGCAGCAGGAATTTTGCTGATCAAGGAAGCTGGCGGCATGGTGTGTGATCTCGAAGGCGGCGAGGATTATATGAAGACCGGCAATGTGGTTGCGGCTAATCCTGCGCTGATGCGTCAGTTGTTAAAGTCTATTAAAAATACTTCGCAAGGTATTTTGGAAAAATAAAAAATATTATTTACTGAAGGAATGAAAATATGAAATATATTTCCACGATCACATGGAAACATGATGCTAATACACCATTCAATGCAAAATCCTACGATCGTACGCATGAAATAAAATTTGGCGGCGGTTCTGAAATAAGTGGCAGCAGCGCACCTGAATATCTGGGAAAAGCAGAATTGGTTAATCCAGAAGAATTATTTACAGCATCACTTTCCAGCTGTTTCATGCTGACATTTTTATATCTGGCCGCAATGAAAAATTTACAGGTGGAAGAATACACCGCAGAAGCAGCTGGCACATTAGGTAAAAACGCAGAAGGCAAAATGGCAATGACAGAAGTTGTCATTACACCACGCGTCTGCTTTCAGGCAGAACCTGACAAAGCCATACTCGATGAGTTATATAAAAAAGCACATGATAATTGCTTTATCTCAAGTTCGGTGAAAACGAAAGTGGTGATTGCGGGGTGAATATTTTTTTATTTCACCGGAATATTTTCAGGTTTAATCCAGTAGACCTTGCCATTTTTCCAACCACACACTGGATTACCTGCTTGCTTGTGTTTTAACAGAGCTTTATTAATGCCTGATTGAATAATCTCGCGCACTTTATTGGAATCTCCCAGTATGCGCGAGATTTGGTCATTTTTAATCTGTGGTTTCATCGTAAATTTCTCGTAAGTTTGCCCATATCACAGGATTTTTAATTTCAAGTTTGTCCATTTTGGATGCGACTAAGGTTATGTTGCCAATTTCGGTATTATCGTACATTAACCAAGCATCTGCTATTGGTTTATATAAATTAAAAAAATTTCTAATGCCAGCATGATATCGTCGTCGGATAACATCTTCAGGAACTGAATGCCCTCCTAATTTCACTCTTTCTTTTACCCTCGAGATTGCAAGATCAGGACTATCTAAAAGTAAATAAATAAGATGAAACAAATATCCATCATTTTTAAGCTTTTTTATCCATGGAGCAAATGTACGACTTGCCAATGTTGTTTCAAATGCAAAGTTTTCTTTATTACTTGCTAAAAAACGTATACGTTCCAGCATTATTCTTCCTGCCTGAATTGCTGCCTTTTCAGGCTCAAATGCGCTTAATCCATATGCGATATTATCTGCATTGACAAAATTAGTAATTTGCAAAGCTTCCTGCAATAATGCAGGCGCGGTCGTTGTTTTTCCAGCACCATTGGCACCAGCAATAATAAGCACATGTGGCATATTTAAATTATTCCTTTAAAAACAAGTTAAACCATAATTTGCGCATAAAATAACATTATGCTAGAATTCTGTTCAATATTTTTCACAAACACTTAAAACGAGGCAACATATGCATTCATCCGCAACAGAAGCCTATCAGGTAAAAGATGATTTAAGCTTAATGGCGCTGCCATATTATGCCAAGAGCGGCCACGATGATATCTCCACCCTCAAGGCAAA
>Ga0206852_1017_pt1 | contig 74539 bp, 48 predicted proteins | sample Alteio_BWOrgCont_14_FD_152849 | JGI IMG/M metagenome (GOLD analysis project Ga0206852, IMG submission 152849) | Enriched cells from forest soil in Barre Woods Harvard Forest LTER site, Petersham, Massachusetts, United States -... | ecosystem: Environmental > Terrestrial > Soil > Temperate forest >... | reverse complement strand
TTGACACTCTCGATACAGACAAAGTTTTTATATACAACCCCACCACTCAGACGACGACGCTTCTCGCGGATTTGTCCGGTTTGGGAGGAGGCGAGCTTGGGGATATCGCCATGGAGCCCGCCAGTGTGGCGCTCGCCGGGGGGAGCATTCTGGTTTCCAGCAGATCCACTCAGAAGATTTTTCGCGTTAGTCTTTCCAACGGGCAAGCGACCGTTTTTTATCCTCCATCGGGTTCGACGGGTGTTCAACCCGATGGCATCATCTATGACAATGAAACGCCGCCCAAACTTTTCGTGTCTCTTAATCTCAGCAAAGTCGTTCAGATGGATCCGGCAACCGGGAATATCATCAAGCAGATCTCCAACATCAACGGCGCCGACGGTCTTACGTTCAGCACGACCACACTGAAGATCTATGTCGGGTCAGACAATGGGGGCTTCTATACGATTGACACGAATCTTACTCAATCGACCTTCACGAGTCTGAGCGGCACGATACCGGCAGGTTCGGAAATCGATGGGGTAGGGACCAAAGGACATCTTCTCTATCTGGTTCATTGGATTGGGTCCTGCAATAGCACAGACTGCGGCAAAGCTATCGTGTACGATCTTAACGCCAATCAGGTTTTAGAGGTAAGCCCAAATCTCAGCGGGGCCGATGACATTGCGCCTTTGTCCGGTCTTGGCTCTCCGAATCTGGCACCCGCCATCACCTTTAGCGCCAACCCGACCAGCATCAGTGCGGGAGCCGGTTCCGTGCTCACGTGGACGATCGCCAACGCCACCAGCGCTGTCATTGACCAAGGGATCGGATCCGTCTCGCCGACCTCCGGCACGCAAAACGTTTCACCGGCCAATACGACCACTTACACTCTGACGGCCTGGGGTCCGGGAGGCAGCTCGTCGGCGCAGGCGACGATCACAGTCAATTCAGGTGTCAATAACCCGCCTGTTCTGACGTCCATCCGGGTCTCCCCTCAGACGGCTACGATCAACATCAACGCGCAGGCCCAATTTATAGCGGTCGGATACGATCAGAATGGCGCTTCGATGACGCTCAACACGCCGTTTGTCTGGACGAACAGCAATACGCCCAATTCCATAAACTCGACCGGTCTCTATCAAGCGGGAAATACCCCCGGAACCGACACGATCACAGCAGCCAATCAGGGAGTTAAGGGCGTCGCGTATGTGATTATCGTTTCGACGCCGGTGATCAATCCGCCGCCACCCCCGGGCCAGCCGCCGGTGCTGACGTCCATCCGCGTTTCTCCCAGCTCCGCGACCGTGGTGACGAATTCGCAGTCCCAGTTTACCGCGACCGCCTACGATCAATATGGATCTTTGATGACGCTGGCTACTCCGTATGTCTGGTCGAATCAACAACCCGACCAATTCCATAAACTCGACCGGTCTCTATCAAGCGGGAAGTATCCCGGGAACCGACACGATCACGGCAACCAATCAGGGAATCAAGGGAACGGCATTCGTAACGATCACGTCCAACCCGAACCCCCTTCCGCCGTCCACGCACCGGCACCTCGTGATCTCGCCGCATCATGCCGTCATGCATCCGGGCGATACGCTTCCTTTTACGTGTGTCTCCGTGGACGACCTCGGAAATAGCATGTCGGTGACGCCGAACTGGAATGTCGCCGGCGCCGGCACCATCTCCGCTTTGGGTGTTATGCAAGCTCTCGGCACAGCTCCGAACGCGACCGTGACCGCCAGTTTGGCCAACAACGATCCGGACACGGCCACGGTGGATATCTTGGCTCCCGGCGCGGCGACCGACATCTCGAACGCCTATGCGTATCCGGTTCCCTGGAAATCGACCATGGGCAAACCCGTCACGTTCACCAATCTGGCTCCGGATACTCATGTTCGCATCTTCACGGCCGATGGACGCAAGGTCGTGGAACTCTACTCCACGCTGGGAGAGCAAATCCTCTGGAATGTCACGAACATGAACGGCGAGCATGTCGCCAGCTGGGTCTACTTCTACATCATCGATAACCCGACCACCCACCAAACCAAAAAAGGCAAGCTCGTCATTATTCAGTAGTCGATCCCGCCAATACGTAGGGGTTTTGCTAAAATTAGACCCTTCGTCAATGCGAAGCCGATCGTGCTGGGGTGGCTGAGCGGTCAAAAGCAACAGACTGTAAATCTGTCGGGCTATGCCCTTCGAAGGTTCGAATCCTTCCCCCAGCACCATCGGCTATTTTTAAGGGTAGCAGGGTAAAATCTTTCCTGTTATACCTGATGACACATGTATGCCCTCGACTGGATCAGCCGGCGACGCTCGCGGCAGACCGACTCGAAGAAGGTCAGCTCCACCGTCTGGTCCCTGGGGTTCACCAGCCTCTTCACGGACGTCTCATCAGAAATGGTGAGCAGCATTCTTCCCCTTTACTTCATCGCGCAGCTCGGGTTAACGCCTGTCCAGTTCGGATTTGTAGACGGCCTGTACCAAGGCGTGACGGCGCTGTCGCGGATCGCATCCGGATTTCTCGCTGACCGGTGGCGCCGGCATAAAGAAATGGCGCTCCTCGGCTATGGGTTGTCGGCTCTTTGCAAACCGGCATTTTTATTTACCGGCCGCGCATGGGGAGCCGTGGCGGCGCTCATCGCACTCGACCGGACCGGAAAAGGAATCCGCACCGCTCCGCGGGATGCCCTGATATCGCTCTACAGCGATAAGGAAAACCTGGGCGCTTCATTCGGCGTCCATCGGGCGTTGGATGCAGTGGGCGCCGTCATCGGTCCCGGAGCGGCTTTTCTGATCTTGAGCCATACGCGGGCGGCCTTTGATGTGGTGTTTGTCGTCAGTTTCTGTTTGGCGATCATCGGCCTGGGGATTCTGGCTCTTTTCGTCAACAACCGTGATCAGGCCGATCCCAAACGCCCGGCGGTCATCGTGTCGCTCAAAGCGGCCGCGCATCTCCTGAAGGACAAACCCTTTTTCTTTCTGGTGATGATCAGCGGGCTTCTCAGTTTATGCACGATGAGCGACAGTTTTATTTATCTTGGGATGAAGCAGCAGCTCAATATGCCCGCCAAATTTTTTCCCCTTCTCTACTTAGGCACATCGCTCTTTTACGTTTTTTTCTCCATCCCCCTCGGCCGATTGGCGGATCAGACCAGCCGATTCGCCGTCTTCGTGAGTGGTCATGTTCTGCTGCTGGGTGTTTACATGGCTCCGTTTGTCCTTCACGGTGAATGGCCGCCTATCTTCTTTTTCCTGGCTCTCTTCGGCGCCTACTACGCCGCCACCGATGGTGTTTTAATGGCGCAAGCGGCCGACCTCATGCCGGTCTCTCTTCGCGCGAGCGGACTGGCGCTTCTCTCGACGGTGATCAATACGGCAAATCTTCTGTCTTCGGTGATTGCCGGGTGGCTCTGGAACCGGGGAAGCGCCGCGACTTCGAAAGTCTTCATGGGCAGCTTGGTCTTGGCGATCCTGGTCGCTCTCATCGGCCGAAAGGTAAGGACTTCTCATGGCTGAGCCGAAGCCCGCCGCCCACCATCGGAGAATGGCTTTTATCGGGCTTTGCCTGGTTTGCGTGACCGTCGGCGGAGGTTATTTTTTCTACGCGCGCCATCGTTCGCTGCTTCCGGAGACCCCGGAGCTCAATGTCCCTGCCGCGCCCGCGCCTCGACCCCAGTCGCCGGTCGCGGCTCGACCGGAGCGCCGGATTCTCTTTTGCAGCACATCGGTCGGCGCCCATCAAGGCCGGCTGGCCACCGTCGATTTAAGCGGTCCCGGTAAAGGAGAGATTCATTTTCATGACTCGCTGTCCTGCAGAAGAGTCGATTTCAGAGGAGGCAGCGGAATTTGTCTTCGCGTGAATCTCAATTCACCGATGATGGCCAATGAAGCCGTGATTTTCGACAAGGCGTTTAGAATTCAGCACATCATCCCCCTCGCGGGCGCTTTAAGCCGCACCCGGGTCTCCCCGAACGGCAAATGGGGAGCCGTCACGGTCTTTACCGGCGGCGGTTCGTATGCCAGCACCGCAATGTCGACGAAAACCACGCTGATGGATATGCCGACGGGCACGGTCAAGCTTGATCTGGAGGACCTGGTGGTGCGGAATAAAGGCGCCGTTATCAAGCAGCCGGATTTCAACTTTTGGGGCGTCACCTTCACCAAGGACAGCCGCTCTTTCTATGCGACGCTCTCGACCGGCGGAAAAATCTATCTGATCAAGGCCAGCCTGGACACGTTTCAAGCCGATGTGATTTGCGAAAACGTGGAATGCCCTTCTCTTTCGCCCGATAATACGCGGATCGCATTCAAAAAACGGTCAACGTTGAACGGCCGCGTGATCTGGCATCTTGCGGTTTTAAATCTGGCCACGCTCAAAGAAACGCTGCTTCCCGAACCCGCGCCCATTGATCAGCAAGTCCAGTGGTACGATAACCGCCATGTGATGTACGCGATCCCCCAACTCATCGTCGGCCAACCCGTCATCATGTACACGTGGATTATCGCAGCCGACGGAAGCCGCCCCCCCGAGAGGCTCCTAAGCGACGCAGATTCCCCGGTCCTGCTTCAGTAGAAACGGAGCCGACGAGAGGACTTGAACCTCCAACCACCTGTTTACAAAACAGGTGCTCTACCAATTGAGCTACGTCGGCGAAATTCGTAGATGAAGATGGCGGCGGTGGCGGCGACGTTGAGTGAAGCCACTTTGCCGGCGCCCGGAATGGCTAATAGTTTATCACACCGCTCGCGGACGAGTCTGCGCAAGCCCGAGCCTTCGCTGCCGAAAACAATCGCGCAGCGCTTGCCCGGCTGATAACTTTCCATCGGCTCTCCGGACGTGTCCGCACCGATCACTTCGAAATTCGCTTCCTGCAGATCCATGATGGACTGGGCCAAATTTGTGATTTTGATGAGCGGTACATGCTCGATGGCCCCTGAAGAGACACGCGCCGCCGTTTCACCGACCGGAGCATTGCGCCATTTGGGAACAAGGACAGCGGACACGCCAAAAAAGCCGGCGCTGCGAAGAATGGCTCCCACGTTGTGCGGGTCTTGAATCTCGTCCAATGCGATGATCAGCGCGGGAGCCGCTTTTAATTGACGAAGGAAATCATCCAACGTTTGGAAAGCGACCGCGCTCGCCTGAGCGACGACTCCTTGATGGTGACCTTGCACGCGCTTGTCGAGATGCTCCCGGCGCGCCCATTCGAACGGGATGCCTTGAGCGCGTGCGAGATTCTGAATTTCCTGAATGATGTCGCCGCCGGTTCCTTCGAGGAGCCAAATTTTATGGAGCGTCCGCTGGCCGGCTTTGAGAATTTCCAGAACAGGCTGGCGCCCATAGACGAACTCGCTCATACGCCGGCCTTGGGCAATAGACGCGGCCCCTGAGGCGTATCTTCCACAACGTAGCCTTGCAAGAGGATTTCCTGACGCAGACGGTCGGCTTCTTTCCAATCCTTCTTTTGACGGGCCTCGTCGCGGCGCTGGGCGAGCTCGGTGAGCTCCGGCGCCACGAAGAGATCACGCGTGGACGGAAAAAGATCAAGCCCCAAGAGGCGGGACGCCTGCTGGAGGCCATCTAAAATCGTGCGGATGCCGGAGCGGGAAACCATGTTGCCGGCAAATTGTTTTTCCAGATAGGCCACCATGCGGTGCAAAACGGCCAGCGCTTCCGGTGTGTTGAAGTCATCCGACAGAACCGCGAGGCACTCCTTTACAAATCCTTCGACGACGGCCGACACTTTGGCCTCGACCGTCTCGGAATCGTCCATTCCCAAGGTTTGTTTTTTTAAAACGCGGGTCGCGCGCGCGATGGCATCTTTAAGACCGGCCAGCGCATTTCGGCTTTGATCGAGGACATCCGAGGAGAAATCAAGCGGCGAACGGTAATGGACCGCCAAGAGCATGTAGCGCACCACGGAAGGGTGATATTTCGCGAACACTTCCGAGAGGGTGAAAAAATTGCCCAGCGATTTAGACATCTTTTCCTGATTGAGCGTGACGAAGCCGTTGTGCATCCAGAACGCGGCGAACGGTGGGTGGGTGGCCGCCTCCGATTGAGCGATCTCGTTTTCGTGATGCGGGAAAATAAGATCCAAGCCGCCGCCGTGAATATCCAAATGAGGACCCAGATGCTTCATCGCCATGACCGAGCATTCGATGTGCCAGCCCGGGCGCCCTTTCCCCCAGGGCGAATCCCAGGACACCTCCGGCGGATCGGTCGGCTTGGAGCCCTTCCACAAAGCGAAATCAAGCGGGTCATGCTTTTCTTTATTCACTTCCACGCGGGCGCCGGAGCGAAGCTCATGCAAAGAACGCTTGGAGAGTTTCCCATAAGCGGGGAACGCTTTCACGGAAAAATAAACGTCCCCTCCTAAACGGTAGGCGACGTTTTTGTCGACGAGGGTCTTGATGAGGGCGATGATGTCCGGGATGTGCTCGGTGACTTTGGGGTAAAGCTCGGCCCGCTCGACACCCAAAGCGTCCATCTTGCTGAAGAAGTCCTCGATGTTTTCACGGACCAGTTCCGTGGTCTTGATGCCGCGTTCCTGGGCACGCGCGATGATCTTGTCGTCCACGTCGGTAAAATTCTGCACGTAGCGCACCTTGTAGCCGTTGGCCTTGAGCACCCGGCGCGCCAAATCAAAGACGACGTAGCAGCGCGCGTGCCCCACATGGCACACGTCATACGGCGTGATGCCGCACACGTACATGCGCACGTCGCCGGGAGTCAGCGGTTGAAAGGGTTCGACTTTACCCGTCAATGTATTATGAATGCGAATCATCGTTTCGGGTTTCGGGTTTCGGGTTTAAAACTCGGAACACGAAACTCGGAACTCGGAACGTTCCAAGAGCACGACGGATTGGGCGACGATGGCGTTGCCTTGGCCGATGTCGCCCAGGCCCTCATGGGTTTTCCCTTTGACTTGGACCTGCGACAGGGAAATTCCCAGGAGCCGCGCGATCGTTTGACGCATGGCCTCGCGGTACGGAGCGATCTTCGGGGCTTCCGCGATCACCACTGCGTCCACATTGGCAATGCCGTAACCCATGCGCTCGACTTCGCTTTTGGCTTTGGCCAGCATCGTGCGGCTCGCAATATTTTTAATGGCGGGGTCCGACGGCGGGAAATAGTGGCCGATATCCGGGAGCGCGGCCGCGCCCAAAAGAGCATCGATCACGGCATGCAGCAACGCATCCGCATCGGAATGGCCATCCAGGCCTTTTTCAAAAGGGATGTGAACGCCCCCCAGCCACAGCGGCCGGCCTTTTTTCAGACGATGAATATCATATCCGGTGCCGACGCGAAAGCTCATGATCGCTCCTCCAGAATGTGCCGGGCCAGCACCACATCGGCCGGAACCGTCACCTTCAGATTCTCCGAAAAAGATTCTACCACCTTCACGCGGATGCCCAGACGCTCGACCAACTGGGCGTCATCGGTCACCGTCCGGCGGAGACCACGACGGTGCGCGCGCTCCAGCAAACGGCGTTCAAAGATCTGGGGTGTTTGGGCCAGCCATACGCGGTCGCGGGGCGGAGAAGAGACCACGCGACCTCGAGCATCGGCGATTTTCACGGTGTCTTTGCTGGGGGCGGCGGCCAGCGCCGCTTTGTGCCGGCGCGCGGCGGCGATCACGGCTTCAATCATGCGCGGCGTCACGAGCGGCCGAACGGCATCATGCACGGCGATATAACGGCTGTTTTGCGGGACGGCCTTCAGCCCCTGTCGCACGGAATCGGCGCGCGTGCTCCCGCCGGAGACGACGGCCACTAATTTTTTAAACTTCCAGCCTTGCATCCAGGTGCGAATCCGAGCGACATCGTCGGCGGGCACCACCAAGGTGATGGACAGAACCGAGGGACTCCGGTCAAAGGCGGCTAAAGACCACCACAGGATCGGCCGGCGGTTCAGTAATAGATACTGCTTACGGACGCGCCCTCCGAACCGCAGCCCTTTTCCCCCGGCGACGATAATCGCCGCGGTGTCTTTCATTCTTTTTCTTTAAGCTTGGTAAAGATCATGCGGCCCGCGGACGTCTGTAGAACCGAGGACACCATCACTTCCACTTTTTTTCCGACCAAGCGCCGGCCTTCTTCCACCACGACCATGGTTCCGTCGTCGAGATACCCGACGCCCTGCTCTTTTTCCTTCCCCTCTTTGGCGATGAAGATGGTCATGTATTCCCCCGGCAGAACGGCGGCCTTCAAGGCATTGGCCAGATCATTCACGTTGAGGACGGTGACCCCCTGGAGCGAGGCGACTTTGTTCAGATTAAAGTCGGTCGTGATGATTTTCCCTTCGAGTTCGCGCGCCAGGAGCACCAGCTTCCCGTCAGTGTCTTTCACCTCGGGATAATCTTTTTCATAGACCTTCACCTGGATGTCCGGATGATCCTGAAGCCGCTGAAGAATGTCCAGCCCCCGGCGCCCGCGGGCGCGCTTCATGGCGTCGGAGGAGTCCGCGATGTTCTGGAGTTCCTTGAGCACAAAACGCCCGACGATGATCGGCCCGGAGAGAAACTTCGTCTCGAACACGTCCGCAATGCGGCCGTCGATGATCGCCGAGGTGTCGATCACTTTCATATCTTGCCCGCGGCGTTTGCCGCCTTTGAGCGGAAGATCCCCCCGGTCGAGCTCTTCGACTTCCTGCTCCCTTCGCACGGCGATCACCGCGCCCAAATAGGTCAGGACGATAAACACGTAGGGAGACGCTTTTTCCATCAAGCCGGTGAGATGCGGCTCGTTCATGCGCGTCACGACTTCATTGATGAGGACGGCAAAAATAAATCCCAGTCCTCCGCCCAGCACGCCATAGAGCAAATGCCCCAGCGGCACATGCTCCATAAAAATCTCGACGCCGATCACAAAAAGCGCCGCGGCGACTCCGGCGGCGATCCCTCGCCAGTCGGAAGACACCTTATACCAGCCGATCACCGGCGATAAAATAATCACCGTCAAACGAAAAAACCACAATGTCATAAGTGTTATCCTTTCGAGCCCTGCGCAGAAGGCTCTTGTAATGCTTCGGAAAGCCAGCGGATGCCTTGGATATCAAGTTTTAATGAATGAAGCTCCCGCCCTGCTTCCCGAAGGTTTGTTTGTGGAACGATGGCGCGTTTAAATCCCAGCTGTGCGGCTTCGGCGAGGCGCATGGCCAGCGCCCCCACGGAGCGAATTTCTCCTCCGAGGCCGACTTCGCCGATCCAGAGTGTGGCCGGATCGAGCGTCTGGTTTCGGTGAGCACTCGCGATGGCGAGTGCCACTCCCAAATCGATGGCGGGCTCTTTGATTTTGACTCCGCCGACAATATTCACAAAAACGTCTTCGCTTTCCAGATGAAGCCCTAAGCGCTTCTCTAAAACCGCGATAAGAAGAAGCGCCCGGTTCGCGTCGAAGCCTGTGACCATGCGCTTGGGAAATCCAAAATGAGTGCGGGACACCAGCGCCTGCACTTCCAGCATCAGCGGCCGGGTTCCCTCGAGACTCGCCACCACCACCGAGCCGGGCGCGTTCGTGCGTTCGTTCAGAAAAATTTCCGACGGGCTTTTCACGCCCTCCAGGCCGCGCCCGGTCATCCGGAACACGCCGACTTCATGCGTCGGACCAAAACGGTTCTTATAGGAACGCAGGAGGCGGAACACCTGCTCGCGCTCGGATTCAAAGTAAAGCACCGTGTCCACCATATGCTCGAGAACCCGGGGCCCGGCGAGATCGCCGTCTTTGGTGACGTGGCCCAATACAAAAACGGTGATGCCGCGCGATTTGGCCAGCCGCAGCAGCTCGGCGGCGCACTCGCGCACCTGCCCGACGGATCCGGGAGCGCTCGACATATCTTCCCGGTAAGTCGTTTGAATCGAGTCCACCACGCAGAACGTGGGAGAGACCTTATCCAGCGCATCCACAATTTTGGACAGTTCCGTTTCGGACACGAGCGACAGAGCCGGCACCTTAAGTTCCAACCGGTGCGCCCGGTCTTTGACCTGCTGAAGGGATTCTTCTCCGGAAATATAAAGCCCTTTTCCTTTAGAGCGGGTGAGACCGTCGGCGACCTGGAGCATGAGCGTGGATTTCCCGATGCCCGGAGGACCGCCCAAGAGAACGAGCGACCCCGGCACGACGCCGCCTCCGAGCACGCGATCAAACTCGACGATGCCGGTCGGCGCGCGGACCAACGGCGCGACTTGGACATCATCGAGACGGATGATCTCAGAAGAAAAGGAGGTGATGGAGCGCGCACGCGCGGCTCCCGACTGACGGCTGGTTGAGGACTCTTCTTCTTCGACGAAGGAATTCCAATGATCGCATTCCGGGCAGCGGCCCAGCCAGCCCGCGCTGGCATAGCCGCACTCCTGGCACCGAAAGGATGTTCGGGTCTTGGTTTTCATCGTCATCGCGCGAAGCTGACAAATCCCAAGAGATAGGCGATGTCTTTATCTTCAAACGAGATCTTCACCACGCCGTTCAAGTTCGTGGTCTCAGCGATGTCTTCGGCCTCGACACCCGCCGTCACCCATTGGTTCACCTGGATGCGGGCTCCGGCCGTGTAATTGGGATTCGTGAAATGGCGATTTCCGAGGAACGCGTCCCGTCCGAAATCAAACCCCTGACCCAGGAGTTCCAGCCGGTTGAGTACGGGCAGCTCGGTGTCCTGGAAAGGCCGGATATGCGCTTCCACGCCGGCGCGTGACTCAATCACCCCGACGGCCCCCGTGAAGGGACCCCACGTCTGGCCCATCAAGGCGGTGATCGTATTGGGCCGCTCAAAATCCTCGTCGGAGGTTCGCGTACTTCCCGTGTTGGTCAGATTCTGACCCATGATCTCATAATATTTGTTGGGACGCGGCTCGAGCCGCAGGCCAAAGTCTCCCTTGGTGACATTGGCTTTGAAATCGCGGCGGCCCTGGATCTCCCAGAACGCCCGCACCTTGGTGAAGCGCGCCAGCACCTGTTTGGCGGATTCCGAGGTTTGTTTCAGGTTAGTGACTGTTTCTTTGATTTCTTCACTGGCCTTTTTATCCATGATCAGCGTTCCCAGCACGCCTTCGCCTTTCTGCACGTTGCCCAAGAGCGCATTGGATTTATCCAGCGTTTCTTTCAGATTGTGAATCGCGGATTTGATTTCTTCTTTGCTCGATTGCATGACGTCATCCAGGTTCGCCGCAACGGATTTGGCGTGCGCGGTGAAGTCCTCAAAATTTTTGACGATATTGATCAGCGATTGCCGCTGCTGGCCGACGGCGGCATTCAGAGAGTCCGTGATATGGCGAAGGTTTTCCATCGTCGCGTTCAGGTTCGAGCCGAGTTTCCCGCCCCCGGTCACATCATCCAGGGATTTGGCCACGCGCTCCATCAATTCGTCGAGCGACAGACTGTCCGTGCCCTTGATCGTGTCTCCACTCTTGAGCTTTTGGTCTTCGGCAGGAAATCCCGGCTCGGGCCGTCCGGGATCCAGCGCGATAAATTTAGTCCCGATGATTCCCGTGCTGCGGATCCGCACGGTGGCATTTTTGTAAACGGAAATCCCTTTTTGAAGCGCCATGGTGATGCTGGCGCGGCCGTCTTCGAGCTCCACGCTTTTGACGGACCCCACCTCCACGCCGAAGATTTTGATGGGCGACTTGTCCGTGATGCCTTCAATGCTGTTGAAGGTGGCGTGGAAATAATTTTGCGGGCGGAAATGGATGTCTCCCAGCATGAGAATCGAGATCATCAAAATGGCCAGTCCGGCCAGCACAAAGAGCCCGACTTTACTCTCGGGGGAAAGCCCTTCCGGTGGAAGCGGATCGCCGTTAGCCATAAGCTTTGATCTGCATTTGAATCGGTCCCTGCGCGGAGCCGGTCACGAACTGCTGCACGATGGGGTTCGTCGAATTCTTAATGTTGTCCGGCGTGTCGATCTGAACGATCTGCCCCTGGTACAGCATCGCGATGCGGCTGGAGATTTTATAAGCCGAGCGCATGTCATGGGTGATGACCACGCCCGTTTGCTTCAGTTTCTGATGCAGATCGACAATCAAATTGTTGATGACATCCGACATAATCGGATCCAGCCCTGTCGTCGGCTCATCATAGAATAAATATTTGGGACTCATGGCGATGGACCGCGCAATGGCCACGCGCTTGCGCATGCCGCCGGAAAGCTCCGAGGGTTTGAGCGCTTCGATTCCCTGAAGCCCCACCACGGCCAGCTTTTCCTTGACGATCCCGTCGATGTCACCCGGCGGATGCTGGCCCAATTGCCGGAGTCCGAAGGCGACATTTTCTCCTACCGTCATCGAATCAAAAAGCGCTCCCCCCTGAAAGACATACGAAAAGTTTTTTTGGACCTGTGATAATTCGTCTTCGTTCATCGCGCTGATGTCCTGCCCGTCCACCACGATTTTTCCCGAATCCGGTTTAAGAAGACCGAGCATGAGCTTGAGGGTCACGCTCTTGCCGGTGCCGGACCCTCCGATGACGGTCAGGGTTTCTCCGTCTTGAACATCCAGCGTGCATCCGCGCAGGACGTGGTTGGACCCGAACGCCTTAAAAACATTCTCGAATGAGATCATCCGATCCCAAAAGAAACCAGGATGGCCGATAAAAAATAGTCGAAGACAAGCACCATCACCATCGAGATCACGACCGCGCTGGTGGTGGCCTTGCCCACCCCTTCGGCGCCGCCTTCGCAGGTGAATCCCTTATAGCAGGACACAATCACGATGATCGCGGCGAAGAAAACGGATTTGGTGACGCCGTGAGCACATTCCTTCCAGCCGATTTCTTTGATCTCGTTCACATAGACGGTCATCGGAATGCTCAAGCGGTACACGGCAATGATGAGCCCGCCGATGATGCCCGTGAAAATCGCCATCACCGTCAGAAGAGGAATGCTGATGATGCAGGCGATGAAACGGGGGACCGCAAGGTATTTCACCGGGTTGGTCCCCAGCGTGTAAAGCGCGTCGATCTGCTCGGTTACTTTCATCGTCCCCAATTCGGCCGCGATGGCCGCGCCCACGCGTCCGGCCACGACCACGGCAGTGAGCACCGGCCCGAGTTCTTTGACGAGCGAGAGTCCCACGACGGTGCCGACATAGATCGGCTCGTTGAACACCTTGCGAAAGGAAAATCCGGTTTGAAGCGCGAGCACCATGCCCGTGAAGAGGCTGGTCAGCGTCGTCACCGGTACAGAGTCGACGCCCATCGCGACAATTTGCTCAAAGACATCGCGGCGCTCCGCGGATTTCAGCCAATACAGCGTCTGGCGTGTCAAGATGACGACTTTACCCACGGCTTCGGCCAGCGAAATTAATGTTCCTCCCAAAATAGTCAGGAGGCGCTGTTCAAACCGGGAAACGGCTATCGCGTCATCGGCCATGAATGATCCTCCGAGGTACCCGCGCGCCGATGCCGCACAAAATCTCATAGGCATTGGTTTCGGCCGCGTCCGCTATCTCCTGAGCGGTGATTTCCTCATTTCCCTGCCGGCCGAGAAGAACCGCTTCATCGCCGACGCGGCATTCGGGGATGTCCGTCACATCCACCATCGTCATATCCATGGTGACGCGTCCCAGAATCGGCGCGCGGCGGCCGTGCAGAAGAACGCCGCCTTTATTGGAGAGAAGCCGCGGCAGACCATCGGCATAGCCGGCGGCCAACGTCGCCACGCGCGTCGGACGCTTGGCGGTCCAGGTGCGCGCGTAACTGATGCTTGATTCTGCGGGCACAGTCTTCAAAAAAATCACGCGGGACTTCCACGTCAGCACGGATTTTAAATGCACCACGCTCGACGCTCCGGGATATGGAGGAATTCCGTAAAAGGCCACGCCGGGCCGCACCATCGTTCCATGCGTCCGGGGAAAGCGCAACAGAGCAGAAGAGTTCGCCAAATGGATCCAGCGCGGACGGATACCCTGGGCGTGAGCGGATTTTACGACCGAGAAAAAAGCGTCGGCCTGCGCCAGCGTATAGTCTTCGTCGACGTCCGAACTGGCGAAATGCGTGTAAAGCCCTTCGATGAGAAGTCCCGGCTTTTGGGCCACCTGCTGAATAAACGCCGGCGCGTTGGACACCGACACCCCGATGCGGCCGAACCCGGAATCGATTTTGAGATGCACGTTCAGCCTCTCCTGCCGTTCGCGGGCTATCTGATCGAGCGCTTCGGCGGCCGCGAGGCTGGCGACCGTCGGCGTCAAACGATATTGAAAAAGGAGTGAAAAACTTTCGAAAGGAAATAGGCTGCCGAGAATTAAAACCGGGATGTGATATCCGGCTTCGCGGAGTTTGATTCCTTCTTCCACACTGGAAACGCCGAGAGCAGCGGCGCCTTCTTCCACGGCGACTTTGGAAACCGCCAGAAGCCCCAGGCCGTATCCGTCGGCTTTGACCACCGCCAGCATCTGAACGTCGGGGGCAACTTTTTGGCGCAGCGCGCGCCAGTTGGAACGCAGAGCGCTCTCATCGATCTCGACCCAGCAGGGACGCTGGAAGGAAGACGATGCGGTGAAGGGAGAAGGGGGGGCCATCTCAGCCGCCGCGCTCACGCGACGGGCTCCGGGATCCCCGCGGAAGCGAGGTTCTCAAACTTGGTGTATTCCCTCAAGAAAGCCAGTTCCACTTCGCCCGTCGGGCCGTTGCGCTGTTTGGCGATGATGATCTTGGCTTTCCCCTGATTGTCGAGTTCCTGGGGCTTATAGACTTCCTCGCGGAAAATGAACGCCACCACGTCGGCGTCCTGCTCAATGGCGCCGGATTCGCGCAGGTCGGACAGCTGGGGACGTCCTTCGCGCCCTTTTTCTTCAGGCCGACGCGAGAGCTGCGAAAGCGCCATGACCGGAACGCGCAGGTCGCGCGCCAACGCTTTTAAGTTCCGCGAAATTTCGGAAATTTCCTGCTGCCGGCTTTCGATCTTGCCCATGCCGCGCATGAGCTGCAGATAGTCCACCATGATGAGGGCCAGTGGCGTCCCTTTAGCCGCGAGCTCCGCCGCCAAGCGCCGGGCGCGCGCGCGCATCTCGAGCACCGAGAGGGCGGAACTGTCATCGATATAGATCGGCGACTGCGCGATTTGGCTCGCGGCCGCGGTGAGTGTGTTCCAATATTTTTTTTCCAAATAGCCGCGGCGCACCTTGTGGCTGTCCACGCGCGCCTGCGAGCAGAGCATCCGCAGCATCAATTCTTCGCGCGACATTTCGAGTGAGAAGACCGCCACCGGTTTTTTTTCATGCAGCGCCACGTGTTCGGCGATGTTCATGGCGAAGCTCGTTTTTCCCATCGACGGACGGCCGGCGATGATGATCAGGTTCGACGGCTGAAACCCGGAGGTCATCGCGTCGATCTCGGAGAAGCCCGTGGAAATCCCCGTGACGTGCGATTTTCGCTGGTAGAGCTTTTCCACCGTCTCGATGACGTCGTGCACGAGATCGGAGACGGACACAAACCCTTTTTCGGCTTTGGACTGGGCGATCGAAAAAATCTGATGCTCGGCCTCATCCAGAAGATCGGCCACATCCCCGGCTTGGCTGTAGGCGGCGGTGACGATCTTGGTGGAGACGTGGATCAATTGGCGCAGCACGGCCTTGTCTTTGATGATGCGCGCGTAGTGATCGACATTGGCGGCGGTGGGAAGCACGTTCGTGAGGTCCGTCAGATAGGAAGAGCCGCCGATCTCCGTCAAGAGCTGCTGGTTCTTCAGCTGCTCGCCGACGGTGACGACGTCGACGGCCGCGCCTTCGGCGAAGAGATGCGCGATCGTGCGGAAAATGTGCTGGTGGGCGGGCTTGTAAAAACAGTTTTCGTCGAGGATATCGAGGACTTTGGCCTGGGCTTCGCGTTCAATGAGCATCGCGCCAAGCACGGCCATTTCCGCCTCAAGGGCTTGAGGCGGGGTTTTGTCGATTAAATCAACCATTCTCCCCGACGATAGTGATTTTGAGTTGCGCCTGAACGCCGTTGCCTAAATGAATCGGAACCGTGGCCGGTCCCACCTGTTTCAAAGGTTCGACGAGCTCGATCGCGCGGCGATCCAGCGTCACCCCTTCTTTGGCCAGGACCTCTTTGATTTCCTGACGGCTGACGGACCCAAAGAGACGTCCTTCCGGACTGGCTTTGGCCGAAATCGTGCAGGCCAGAGCCTCGATCTTCTGAGCCAGCGTTTGGGACTGCTCGCGAAGATTGGAGGCTTTCGCCAAAGTCCCCTGGCGTTCGGTTTCCCATTGGCGCAAGGTCCCTACAGAAGCCCGGAACGCGAGCTTCCGCGGAAAAAGAAAATTGCGCGCATAACCGGCCGAAACATTTTTCACGTCTCCGGCCTGAGCGATGCCGCGAACATCCGATCGAAAAACAACTTTCAGTGAATTGGCCATGAGCGTGTCTCCTTAAACGACGATGTACGGCAAAAGCGCGATGTTGCGCGCCCGCTTGATCGCGCGCGTCAGCATCCGGTGATGCTTGGCGCAATTTCCGGTGGAACGGCCGGAGATGAGCTTGCCGCGCTCGGTGATGAAGTTGCGCAGGAGCGTCATATTTTTATAGTCGATGTCGACCACGCGGTCGACGCAAAACCGGCAGGCTTTGCGGCGGGGCGGGCCCCACCGTCGGGGACGGCCGCCGCCTTCTTCGGAGCGGGGACCGCCGGGTCGAAATCCTTTGTGACGGGGTGCGGCTGAGGGTGCTGGCATAATAGGGTCCTTTCTGAACCGTTAAAAGGGAATGTCGTCGTTTGAACCGCCGGACGCCGGAGGCTCGCTTCTGGCGGCTTGAGGAGCCATCTCCGCTCCGACAGCGGCGGGCTCACCGGCCCCTTCCGTTTCGCTTTCGGAACCGGAAGGCGCTTCCTCGCCGGTGTTCTTGGCCAGGAATTGAAGCCGGTAGGCTTCCACTTCGATGCCGCTGCGCTTTTGTCCGTCTTTGGTTTCCCAATTGGTGCTGCGCAGGCGGCCTTCGACGTAAATGGGGCTGCCTTTTTTCAGGCGTTCGCGGCATCTCTCGGCGGCTTCGCGCCAGACGGTGACGGGAACAAACGTGGTGTCATCGCGCCATTCGCCCATGCCGTCCTTAAAACGGCGGTTGACGGCCATATCCAAGCGGGCGACCGCTTGTCCTTTGGGCGTGTAGCGCACTTCCGGATCGCGCGTGAGACGGCCCACGAGCCGGACATCATTGAGTTGCAGCAGCCGCAGCTGCGCGGGTGTCGTTGTCGGAGTCATGAGGGTGTTCCTCCTTCAGGCGCGGCAGCAGGAGCCGGAGCGGCTTCTTCGGCCGCGGCCGGTTGAGCGGCAGCCGCCGGTTTGGCCGGCGCATCCGAGCGGGGTCGATATCCGCCGCTCGACGGACGTCCGGCGTAGCGGGCCCCCTCGGCTTGGCCGGCGGGTTTCTCGCGGCGCGGACGGAATGTTTTATTTTTCTTGATGATGCGGGTCGTGAGATGACGGATCACCGAATCGGTCACGTTGTACAAATGCTCGATGGCGTTGACGACCGGCGCTTCCGCGGTAAAATTCAACACCGCGTAATAGCCTTCTTTGTGACCGTGGATGGCGTAGGCCATACGCCGGCGGCCCCAGCGGTCTTCGCCGGTGAGCGTGCCTTGGTTGGCCGTGATGGCCTGCTTGATCTTGTTGATCAGCTGGTCCACTTGGTCGTTGGAAATTTCCGGTTCAGCGATAAAGACGGTTTCGTAAGTAATGACAGACACGATATGTGTCTCCTTTCTGGTCGTTAGTCCCCACCTGTCTCGAGCGACGTGGCCGCTTGGCGGCGAGGAAAAGGAGCTTCTTGACGGGGCTTATGATACCAAATCCGGCTTAGGATTTCTCTTTCGGCTTGACGATCTGGTATTCCACTTCACCCTTTTTCACGTAGCCCAGATTCTTGCGGATGAGGTATTCCGTATAGGAAGGATCCTTCTGGATTTGCGTCCATTCGCGCTCCAACGCCTGGTGATCCGCGCGCAGATGGATCAAGCTGCGTTCGAGGCGTGTTTTTTCGCGAGTGCGGACGACAAAATCGCGAAACCCCGCATTGGCGAAGAGAAATAACGCGCCCAAAATCACACCGACCCCCAACAGGATTCGCTGCCGATCGATGGGAATCCCCCTTAGACGGCTAATGCTGTTTTGACGCGAAACGCCTTCATGCCCGGGTAAGACGCTTTTTTCCCGAGCTGCTCTTCAATACGCAGAAGCTGATTGTATTTGCAGATGCGGTCGGTACGGCTGGCCGATCCTGTTTTGATCTGGCCGGTATTGAGCGCGACGGCCAAGTCGGCGATCGTCGTATCTTCGGTTTCGCCGGAGCGGTGCGACATGATGCAGGTGTAGCCCGCTTTTTGAGCGGTCAGCACCGTTTCCACCGTGTCGGAAAGACTGCCGATCTGATTCACTTTGATGAGAATCGAATTGGCCGCTTTCTCGGCAATGCCTTTCTTTAAAATGTCGACGTTCGTCACGAAAAGATCGTCGCCCACCAGCTGCACGCGGTCGCCCAACGCGGCGGTCAGCTTTTTCCAGCCGTCCCAATCGAATTCGGAAAGTCCGTCTTCGATCGAGATAATCGGATACCGATTCGCCCAATCCTCCCAAAATTTCACCATGTCGGCGGAAGATTTTCTTTGGTTGGACGGTTCTCCTTCCAGCACATACGCTCCCTTGTCATAGAATTCGGACGCCGCAGGATCGAGCGCGATGACGATATCCGAACCGAGGGTATAGCCCGCCTGCGCGACCGCTTCAGCGATGGCGCTGAGCGCTTCTTCATTGGATTTTAAATCCGGCGCAAAACCGCCTTCGTCACCGACCGCCGTATTCAATCCTTTACCGTGAAGCACTTTTTTGAGCGCATGAAAAGTCTCGGCGCCCATCCGCAGAGCCTCGTGGAAAGACGGAGCGCCAACCGGCATGATCATGAATTCCTGCAGGTCGACATTGTTGTCCGCATGCTCACCGCCGTTAATGATGTTCATCATCGGGACGGGCATGAGATAGTTTTTGGCTTTGATTCCATAGAGCGTCCGCACAAAATCATAGAGAGGCTTTTTGGCGTTGATGGCTCCGGCTTTGGCGCTGGCGAGCGACACGCCGAGAATTGCATTGGCGCCCAACTTTCCTTTATTAGGCGTGCCGTCCAGCTCTTTCATGACACGATCCAACTCCGGCGTATCGCACGGTTTGCCCTTCAATTTTTTAGCGATGGGGCCATTGACGTTGGCGACCGCCTTCAAGACGCCTTTGCCGCCGTAGCGCTTGGGGTCGCCGTCGCGCAGCTCAATGGCTTCCTTGGATCCCGTCGAAGCGCCGGACGGCACTGCCGCGCGTCCCAGGATTCCATTGGCCAGCGTCACATCGACTTCGATCGTGGGATTGCCGCGGGAATCTAAAATTTCTCTTCCGATGATTTTTGCAATCTTGGGTGGCATACTCTTCTCCTTAGGAATTAATTAATTTTGTTCCAATTTTTTCTAATTCTTTTATTTTTTTCGGGCTGTCGGACTCCAGGTAAAGACGCACGACGGGCTCGGTGCCGGAGAGGCGAACGCCCATCCAGCTGTCGTCCTGAAAAATGAACTTGAAGCCGTCCATGCGCACGATTTTCTTGACCGTCCAGCCGTCGATGACGTTCGGCGTAAAAGTGTCCATGTGCTTGCGCAAGATCTGCATCGCGTCTTGGCTGAGATGAAAATTGAGGCGCTTGGAAAGATAGGGACGGCCCACGCGCTTTTCGAGCTCGCGCAAAATTTGCCGGAACGGTTTCTTTTCCACGGCGCGGACTTCGGCCATCAGAAGACAAGCCAGAATGCCATCCTTTTCGGGCACGTGGCCGGCGATGGTGAGACCTCCGGATTCTTCCCCGCCCATCAGAAATCCGCCGGCTTCCATGGCTTCGGCAATGTATTTAAAACCGACGGGCGTTTCTTTGACGTTCAGGTTGTAGCTGCGGGCCACGGCGTCGATAAAATGCGACGTCATGACGCTGCGCACGACCAGGCCCTTGGCCTGGCGCGTTTTGACGAGGTGCGAAAGAACCATCGGAAGAATTTCATTGGGAGACAACAGCGTGCCGTCCTGATCGACCACGCCGAAGCGGTCCGCGTCACCGTCCGTGCCGAAACCGGCGACCATTTTTTCTTTTTTCATCAGTCGAATCAGCTCGGCCAGCTGCTCTTCGGCCGGTTCCGGAGAGTGGCCGCCGAAATTGACATCGCGCCAATCGTGCAGCACCATCGTGCGGCAGCCGGCTTCCTTTAAGAAGGTATCCAGATACCCTTTGCCTGTTCCGTAAAGCACATCCGCTCCGACTTTGAGCTTGGCTTTTTTAAGGGCGGAGACGTCGATGATTTTCTTTAAGCGGGAAAGATAAGCGGGGTGAGGGTCAAACGTCTGAATACGTTTCGAGTTCCGAGTTTCGGGTTTCGGGTTTACGGCTGAACTCGAAACTTGAAACGCGGAACCCGAAACGTCGTTTGCTAAGCGTTCAATCTCTTTTGTGACCTCCGGGCTCGCCGGCGCGCCGTTGGCCATGTTGAATTTGATGCCGTTGTAGTCGGCAGGGTTGTGGCTGGCCGTGAAATTGATTCCGCCCGCGGCTTTCTGATGGATGATCTGGAAAGACACCACGGGCGTGGGGACAGGATCTTTGGACAATAGGACGGAGAAACCGTAAGACGAAACAATGTCGGCCGTCATTTTGGCCAATTCAGGACTGAGGAAGCGCGTGTCGTAGCCGACCACGACTGGCGAGCGGCGAGCAGCGAGCGGCGAGCGGTGCTCGGCTGTTCCTGCTTGCTGCTCGCCGCTCGCCGCTCGCAGATGTTGCGCGATCCCATGAATCACCTTGCGCACATTATCGTAGGTAAATTCCTCGGCGATGACCGCGCGCCAGCCCGAGGTGCCGAAATGGATCATGATTTTTGGGATCCCCCTAAAGTCTTCTGCACAACTTTCAAAACCTCTTCCGCCTTAAATGGCTTCAAAAGATAGTCGACCGCTCCGAGCCCGACCGCTTGTCCCCAAAAGGATTCTTCTCCGTAGGCGCTGACCATTAGCGTCGGGATCATCATTTTTTGTTCTTTGAGCTTTTTTAGGAGCTCCAGGCCACCCAATCCAGGCATGGAGCGATCCGTAATCAGAAGATCGACCGGCCGTCGCTCCAAGAGCATCAAAGCCATGATTCCATCGGCGGCTTCCAGAACTTCATACCCCGCTTCGAGGAGAATTTCTCGAAGGAGCGTGCGTCCGGAGTCTTCGTCATCTACGACCAAAATGGTTTTTTTCAGTTTTGCCACTGCTGTATCTTCTGGGAATATTCTTTTAAAAGTGCTCGCGCCTGGGTTTTATCCGATCCTTCCGTCCAGACATGGAAAGTCGCCTCGTCGGGGTCCGGCAGCATCAGCACCCAGCTCCCATTTACAAAAATTTTTACGCCGTCCACGAGCTCGTTCGGCAGCGTCTGCACCGCTTCAATCGCGCGGCGCATCACCACCCCTTTGCGGTCCCATGGGCAGGGCACTTTTTGGTGCATCGTTTCGAAAGCCGGGATTTCCGCCGCCACCGCGCTCAAAGGGACTTTATGACGGGCGAGGAGTTCGGCGATCTTCACAATCGCGAACATGGCGTCGAACGAAGGCTGGAACTCGGGGAAGATGAAGCCGCCGATCCCGTCGCCGACAAAATTCATTCCCTTTTCACGACTGGCTTCCATGATATAGCGGGGAGCGGTGCGCAGTCTGTGGATGGAGACCTTGTGCGGTTCGGCCAGACGCTCGATCATTCCCGAGACGTTCACGGGGACGCCCACGCGGCCGCCCTTATGCGTGCGCATGACCAAATGGGCGATCATGAGAAGCGCAATGTCGTTGGCGATGCGGTGGCCTTTTTCGTCGATGATGAACACTTTTTCCGCGCCGGTGTCGATGAGAAAGCCGGCGTCCGCCTTCAAAGTCAAGACGATGGTGGACAGGCGTTCCAGAGAGGTTTGAAACTCTTCCGCGGTTTTGGTCACGCGTTGAGCGCTTAAATAAGCGTTCAAGCTCACAACCTCGATGCCCAAGCGGCCGAGAATATCGGGAAGGATCATCGAGGCCGAGGAAAAAGCGTAATCGATGACGATCTTCATTTTAGCGTCTTGAAAAATCGACGCCTGAATGGCTTTGAGAAATCCGGCCCGGTAATATTCCTGCGCGCGCGGCGGCGTGATGATTTCGCCGACGCGGTCGGGCGTGGCGCGTTTAAAATCTTCTCTCAAAAAGAGCTGTTCGATGGCCCGCTCCTGGCCGCTGGAAAGATCGACGCCGGTCTTGTCCAAGAGTTTGATATCGACGAGGTTCGGATCAAAGGGTGATTGACGCACGTGCACGCCGCCGACTTCTCCCTCCTGCCCGATCTCGTAACGTACGACGGGGATCGGCGCGGTTCTCAAATCTCCCACTTTCACGCCGGTCGACAAGAGGCCCGAAATGACGGCGCGTTTGATCATGCGGCTGGCCATGTGGGCATCGCGCGAGGTGGTCACATACGCCCCTTCGCCCAAAAACGCTCCGTAGGCGGCGCCGATCCGGGTCGCGAGTTCGGGAGTGATTTCACGGTTGCAAAGTCCAGTGATCCCATAGGCGCCAAAGAGCCGCCGCGCCCACACATCGCCCCAGATGAGACTTGTCGAAAGGACCGCTCCGTCTTCGATGCGCTTGTGCGGCCAGACTTTGACGTTCGAATGCACCACCGAGGCGTGACCGATCTCGCAATCGTCGCCAATGATGGCGCCTTCGCCGATATGCGCTTTGTCCGCAACCCGAGTGCGCGCGCCGATCACGGCTTCCTGAAGCGTCGAATCGGGACCGACGACGACATCATCCCACAAGACGCAGCTTGTCAGATCCGCCCCCGCCTGGATCTTGACGCCGTGGCCAAGCACGCAATTGGTCAGCTTCACACGCTCTTCGATCTGGCAACGCTCGCCGATCACATTGACGCCGTCTAAGACGGCCTTGGGACTGACGTCGCTTTTGGGACCGATGTAAGCCACCGCTTCCTTATTCTTGCGTTTTTGGCCGGGCAAAGGAATTTTTACCAGTTGCTCCAGAATGTCGGAATGCGCCAGGCGATATTCCAAGAGGTCGCCGACGTCTTTCCAGTATCCTTCCGCGATATGCCCAAACAGCGGGGCGTTCGCGCCCAGCAGGGAAGGAAAAAGATTTTTGGAAAAATCATATCCCCGATCCGTCGGGATATCGCGCAGAACGGAAGGCTCGAGCAAATAAATACCGGTGTTGATGGTGTCGGAAAATACCTCGCCCCAGGATGGTTTTTCAAGAAAGCGCTGGATCCGGCCTTCCTCATTAACGATCACCACACCGAAGGCCAGCGGATTCGCCGAACGGGTGAGAACCAACGTGGCGACGGCCTTTTTTTGGCGATGGGCCGTGAGAGCGGCTTTCACATTGAAGTCCGTCAAGAGATCGCCCGAGATCACCAGGAATGTTTCTTTTAAATGCTTCTCCGCGAATTTGACGCAGCCGGCCGTGCCCAGATCCGATTGCGGACGCAAATATTCCATCCGCACTCCGTAAGCGGCCCCGTCGCCGAAATGCCGGATGATCACTTCCGGCTGGTAGTAGAGCATCACGAGCAGATCATCGAACCCGTTTTGCTTCAGGAGCCGGACGATATGTTCCATCATGGGCTTGTTGGCCATGGGCACCATCGGTTTGGGAATATTGACGGTGAGCGGCCGCAGACGCGTGCCGAACCCTCCCGCCATGATAATCGCCTTCATTGCGGATGATTATATAATGCTCCCGTGTTCAAAACGTGGTTGGAGCAGCTTTCGGCGGTCGAGAAGCGTTATGCGGTTGGCGGGCTTGTTTTGGCAGGGTGGATTCTGGGAATGGTGGTTCTGCACCTGCTGTTGGCCGATCTGCCGGACATTGACACGCTGCAGCATTACACGCCGCCGCTCGTCACGCGCATCTATGACCGGAATAACGAGATCGTGACCGAACTCTTCACGGAACGGCGCACGATCCTGCCGCTTTCCGATATTCCCGTCAATCTTCAAAACGCCTTCATGGCAACCGAAGATCAATATTTCTTCCAGCACTGGGGCATCAATCTTAAAGGAATTGCGCGCGCGCTCATCTCGAACCTGCGTCACGGACGTGTTGTGGAGGGCGGTTCCACCATCACGCAGCAGCTGTCCAAGGTCCTTTTCTTTTCCCAAAAGAAAACGTTGACGCGCAAAATCCGCGAGCTGCTCTTGGCGCTGCAGCTGGAGCACAACTATTCCAAGGAAGAAATCTTCCAGATGTACATGAACCAAATCTATTTCGGCCACGGCGCCTACGGGGTGGAAGCCGCCGCGCGTACGTTTTTTGGGAAACAAGCCAAAGACTTAAACTTGGCGGAATGCGCTCTGTTGGGTGGGCTGCCCCGGTCCCCCAAAACGTATTCCCCCTTCCTCAACCCCAAAAATGCTCAACGGCGGCGCTCCTGGGTACTCTCGCGCATGCGCAAGTCCGGATACATCACCGCGCGGGAAGAAACCGAAGCCAATCAAGTTCCGATCCAATCAGAAAAAGGCCCGCTCGCTCCTCCGGTGGGCGCGTACTTTGTCGAATACTTGCGTCAGATCCTGGACCCCAAATACGGCGATAACGCGCTCTATCAAGGCGGCTACTCGATTTACACCACTCTTGATTTAAAGATGCAGCGGGCCGCCGAAGAAGTGATGGAAAAAAATCTCGCGCAGTTCGATAAAGATAAACAAAAAGAAGTGCTGGCTGCGTTCGCGGCGGCGAAGAAATCAAAATCCAAAAAACCGCTGCTCGAGGTGTCCACCACCACCGCCAAAGTCCAGGGGTCGCTCGTCGCGCTCGATCCGCGTACCGGAGAAATCCGCGCGCTCGTCGGCGGCCGGGAGTTCAAGGAATCTCAATTCAACCGCGTCACGCAAGCGCAGCGCCAGCCGGGATCCGCCTTCAAGCCGTTTGTGTGGACCGCGGCCATGGATGACGACATGACGGCGGCCACGATCGTCGACGACGACCGCGCGGGATTTTACAACGACGGCTCGGACTGGAAACTGTTGGACAGCGCAACCGACGCCTATTCGATTGCGCTCGCGACTGCGCCTTTCCCGCCCGATCAAGCCTGGGTGCCGCTCAACTGGGACCATAAATATTTCGGACCCGTGACGCTGCGGACCGGCATCGCGCTCTCGCGGAACCTTGTGTCGATACGGTTGACCGACCACTTCGGCCCCAAAGTCGTGGTCGACTACGCGCACCGCTGCGGCATCAAGAGTCCTCTGCAGGCTGTCTTGTCCATCGCGCTGGGCACGGAGCAGGTGAATTTGCTCGAGCTCACCGGCGCTTACTGCACGTTCGCCAATGGCGGCATCCGCCCGGAACCTTATGGGATCCGCCGGATTGAAGATAAGAACGGGCAAGTCCTGGAGGAAAATTTTCCACAATCCAACGTGGCGCTTTCGGCGCAGACCGCCTATCTCATGGTGGATCTCTTAAAAGCGGTCGTGACGAGCGGCACTGGCGCGCGCGCTCAGGAGCTCGGGCGGCCCACTGCCGGGAAAACCGGGACCAACCAAGACTTGAAAGATTTATGGTTTGTGGGATTTACGCCGGATTTGGTCTGCGGGGCCTGGATGGGGTATGACGATTTTACGTCGATGGGAAAACATTTCACGGCGGCTTCCAAGGTGCTGCCCTGGTGGACGGAGTTCATGAAAAAAGCCCATGAAGGCATCCCGGTCCACAACTTCGCGGTGCCCCCGGACATTGTCTTTGCCAAAATCGACGCCGACTCCGGCTATCTCGCGTTACCCACCTGCCCGAAAGTCGCCTTGGTCGCCTTCAAAAAAGGCACCGACCCCAAAGAACTCTGCCCCATCGACCACCTGAACCAAGTAAAACCCGAACCCGAAACCGAAGAATAAATAGTACCAGGTACTATTTTATTTTTGACTGTAGGTTGATCCGCCCTTCGACTTGCCTTCGATGACCGCCTGGGCCGCTGAGAGTCGGGCTATGGGCACGCGGTATGGAGAGCAGGAGACGTAGTTGAGATCAATGCGGTGGCAGAACTTGACCGAGGCCGGGTCGCCGCCGTGTTCGCCGCAGATGCCGCATTTTAAATCCTTCTTCACTTTGCGGGCTTTGTGCACGGCGCTTTGCATCAGCTGGCCCACGCCGTCCTGATCGAGGGTTTGGAAGGGGTCTTCTTTAAAGATTTTCTTATCTAAGTAAACCTTGATGAACTTGCCGGCGTCGTCGCGCGAGAAGCCGAGCGTCATTTGCGTGAGATCGTTGGTGCCGAAGCTGAAGAAGTGGGCTTCGGTGGCGATCTCGTCTGCTGTGATGGCGGCGCGCGGCACCTCGATCATCGTCCCCACCTGGTATTGGACTTTCACGCCTTGTTCCTTCATGGTCTCGTCGGCCACGCGCACAATCAGGTCCTTCTGATCGCGGAATTCGTTGATGTTGCCGACCAAGGGAACCATGATCTCCGGAACCACTTTGATTTTCTCCTGAGCGAGCTCGCAGGCCGCGCCGATGATGGCTTTGGTCTGCATCTCGGTGATCTCCGGGTACGTGATGCCGAGACGGCAGCCGCGGTGGCCGAGCATCGGGTTAAACTCATGGAGCTCTTCGGAAGCTTTCGTGATTTTTTCCACCGGCACGCCGATTTTACGCGAGAGCGCTTCGGCATCCTCTTTTGTTTTGGGCAGGAATTCGTGCAGCGGCGGGTCGATCAGGCGGATCGTCACCGGATACCCCTTCATCTCGCGAAACAGTCCTTTGAAGTCATCCTTCTGGAAAGGAAGAAGTTTAGCGAGCGCCGTTTTGCGCGCATCGACGTCTTGGGCGACGATCATTTCCTGCATGAACGGCAGGCGGTCTTCGGCGAAAAACATATGCTCCGTGCGGCAGAGTCCGATGCCCTCGGCGCCGAACTGACGCGCCACACGCGCGTCACGCGGGATATCGGCGTTGGCGCGCACCTTCAGTTTCCGGAGATTGTCAGCCCAGCTCATAAAGATGCCGAACTCCCCGGAGATTTCCGGCTCGATCAAGGGCACTTGTCCCAGAATGACGCGGCCGGTGGATCCATCGATGGTGATCCATTCATTTTCCCGCACCGTCGTGCCGTTGACGTTGAATTGTTTGTTGGCTTCGCTCACGCGGATCTCTTCGCAGCCGGCCACGCAGGATTTTCCCATGCCGCGGGCCACGACGGCCGCGTGCGACGTCATGCCTCCGCGAGCGGTCAAAATGCCTCGCGCGGCGTCCATGCCGTGAATATCATCCGGGTTGGTTTCCTGGCGGACGAGGATCACCGGACCTTCTTTGCTTTTGAGAACCGCGTCATCAGCGTCAAAGACGACGCGGCCGGTCGCAGCGCCCGGAGAGGCGGGAAGACCTTTCGCGATCACTTTCAAATTCGCCTTCGGATCGATGACGGGGTGCAAGAGCTGGTCAATGTGCTCCGGCTCCAGACGCATGAGCGCTTCTTCCTTGGAAATGAGTTTTTCTTTCACCATGTCGACGGCGATTTTCACCGCCGCGGCCGCCGTGCGTTTACCAGTTCGGGTTTGCAGCATGAAGAGCCGGTTTTTCTCGATCGTGAACTCGAAATCCTGCACGTCGCGGTAATGTTTCTCCAGGCGCGAGGTGATCGCGCGAAGCTGCTTATACACCTCGGGCATGTCGTTGCCGAGCTCGACGATCGGTTTCGGCGTGCGGATGCCGGCCACGACGTCTTCCCCCTGCGCGTTGGTCAAATATTCGCCGTAGAATTCTTTGTTGCCATTCGACGGGTTGCGGGTGAAACCCACGCCCGTGCCGGAGTCATTGCCCATATTGCCGAATACCATCGACTGAACGCTCACCGCGGTGCCGAGATCATCCGAGATCTTGTTCTGCTTGCGGTAATAGATGGCGCGGGGGTTATTCCAGGATTTGAAGACGGCGTTGCGCGCGCCTTCGAGCTGCTTCCAAGGATCTTGGGGAAACGGCTGCCCCACATGCTTTTCAAAAAGTTTTTTATAGTTGCTGACGATTTCCTTTAAGTCCGCCACGGTGAGTTCGACATCGAGCTTAATGTTGCGGCGATTCTTCTGACCTTCGAGAATATGTTCGAAATCGCTCTTTTCAATTCCTTCGACGACGTTGCCGTACATCTGCATAAAGCGGCGGTACGCGTCCCAAGCGAAGCGTTCATTCGAGGTAAGTTTCGTCAGACCTTCGACGACTGCTTCATTGATGCCGAGATTCAAAATGGTGTCCATCATGCCGGGCATGGAAAATTTCGCGCCGGAGCGCACCGAAACCAACAGCGGGCTCTTGGGATCGCCAAAACCTTTTTGCATGACTTTCTGGAGCTTCTCCATGGCGGCTCTTTGCTGGCCTTCGAGCTCCTTCGGAAGCTTTTGCTTATTGGCGTAATAGTAGCGGCAGACGTCGGTCGTGATCGTAAAACCGGCCGGAACAGGAACTCCCGCGTTCGTCATCTCGGCGAGGCCCGCGCCTTTGCCGCCCAACAAATCTTTCATCGTGCCTTTACCGTCGGCCTTGCCGGCGCCAAAAAAATAGACATACTTCGTAGCCATGCTAATTCTCCTTTTGATTGTTTACGTCAGGGAGGCCCCTGCGACGACGATCTGTATCCTATCAAATAAGATGATCTTCCCGTAAGGACCGATGGACCCATATTTTATTGCCCTTTGGACCCTGCTAAGAATTGGTCTTTTTCTTAACGCTCCCGTAACGCTATCCTGATATCCTGAATCTGCTCCTAAAATGGGTCGTTTTATGCGAAAAATCCTATCGCTTTTGCTGTGTCTTATGCTCCTTGGAAATGAGGTCGCTTTGGCCGCTCCTTTCCAACAAGCCTGGCCGCCTATGGCCGTCATTTGCCCGGGAACCCGCTACTCTCAGGAAGCCCTGGCGGGAAGATCGCCTTTCGTAGGGACAGCTGTCACTCGCCGAACGGCCGGCTGTTTGGCATTTGCCGCACTCATCTTATTCTTGAGCCGGCTGCATGCTCAAGATATCCATGTCGATTCCCTTGAGCAGGCTGGAGGCAAACCGCTTAAAAGTACCGTAGAAAATATCCAAGACGATGAAGAAAATCTTAAGCTTGTCAGGCAAGTCGTCGGGCTTCTGCGCAACTATCACACCTGGATCAAAAGCCAATCACAACCGGACATTAAGCCAGAGCTTAAACTTCTACAGTTTGAAATAGACACCGGCAGCCAAATCGAAGTTCGCCTTGGAGGCGCCTTACTTATCGCCTATGACCATCTAAGCGGTTCAAAAGAGCAATGCGCAGTGAACGATGGCGTGCCGCTGGTATTTGCCGTTGATAAGGATTCCTTGATCATTCAGGTCAAAGAGTCCGGCGATAAAGCGGCCATCAAAATGAGAAATGACTCCGGCGATTTCAAATTTGATTACATCTCTCTCCCGGCCAAAAGCGGCACGCTCTTTAAGCAGGCGCAGGTGGCATTCCCCATGTTGACGGAAGCCGAGGCTTTAAAAGAGCTCTCAAGCCTTTCTTCCAATCAAAAATTAATGGTGATGGCGACGTGGCTAAAAAATAAACAAGGCTGGATTCTTGCTCGCCTTCACGTTTACGTTTCGGCCGAAAAAGAATGGAATGTCCAATTGGAAGGACGACAGCCAGAAAAACTCGACTCAGACGACTTCATCGATCCCGGCCACCAGGATATGGCTTACCGAACGTTCGAACTGACCGCGGCCCAAACGATCACCATCATCCGCGGCGCTTCGTTCCATCTCCCTAAGCCAAAAGAAGCCCAGCCGGATACAACAAAACCGATTGTCGCCGGCGTCTTTCCCGTAGGTTGGGGGATACGATCTCGAATGGAAACCGCGCTGACACTTAAAAATGACAGCAAAAACGCTGTACGGACAGGAAAGACAGAAGAGACACCGTTCTGGCTTCGAGATACAATCCAAACCATTTTTAAACATGGCCATCTTATGGACTCTTTAGATTTGAAACCCATTAACGGAGTGACTCTCGCTAAGCTTGACCAACTGATTCATGAGGAACAGGAAATCTCAGAAGGGATCGAGCGCCGCATGACGGACAACGATACTTCGCTTCCCATTTTACTTGAACGGGCAGAAGATCTCCTACTTCACGGGGAGCAAATCGAGCTAATGATGATCACGGTGCCGATTGTGGATCTTAATTTGATGGATAAGCACTTTCATCTTCCAGGATTGGCGGATAATTTTAAAGAACGTCTCCATCGCACTTTGCGTGATGAAGGTATCGATGCCGCCATGCGGGGCGGTCGTATCATCATTCTGACCCAAGGCGCAGATCAAGTGGCAGCGAAAATTCCAGAGCTAATTGATCAAGTGCGTGGCGAATTCGCGGAAGATCAGGCCAAACTTTTGCATCCTGATTCGGATCGCCCTGATTATCTTAAGCAGATGGAACAATTACATTTTGACGGTTCTCGAGCAAGAGTTTATTTTCTACCCAATAAAGAGAATAAAGAAACTCTGCCGCTGGATCCAGACAATCCTGCTTTCGAGTTGCAACTGGAGCGGGGAAAACCAGAGGCATTGGCTCAATCTGCCGATGTTCAAGAACGCATTGTCTATTACGATAATTACAACACTTATTTAGGTCGGCGCCGTTCCGCTTTGGCCTCCTCAGCTTTGTTTTATCTTCAAAAAGATTTAGGTATCCCGGCTGTCCGCCGAAAGGCGAGCCGTCTCGTTGAGCTTTTACTGGACGATGCCATCAAGAAGCTCTATGAACGCGTTGAAGTAACAGAAAAAACTACGCACCCTGAATTGCGCCACCGACTGGATGCCGAATTAAACGCCAGGAATGGTTCACTGCACATGGGCTCTCTTCAGGTCTTGGACGACGAGGTAATCCGATCGCTTATGGACAATCTCTATGTCGAGCATCGAGATGATCTGGTCGCGGAACTTTTTAAGGACCTTCAGAAAGGACGCGCTAAGTCGCTCCCCTTATTTAGTGCAGACAAGCCAAGGTTTCCGCGTCTTCTGCATGCTATTCCCGGTTGGAAGCAAAAAGACCAACCCGGTGGCGACCTCTTGGGCGCTTTTGATCGCTTGAAAACAGCCTATGCGGCAGGCAGCTCAAACACCGTCGATGCGCTGCAGGACTTTCGGCAAGTCTATATCCGTTATCGCATCGCTTCCGGAATAGCCCTGATGAAAAGCTACACGGACCCTCGTTGTCCTAAGATTTTTAAACTGGACCGGATCGATGAGCTGGCTGCTGCCGCACAGGCGGATTTATTGGAGCCGCTTCAAAGTCATCTTTTGACATTGGCAGCCAGATTGGATCCGAATGACCCCGAGCGTGATGTTCTGAAGCGAATACTCGATTTTAAGCCGAGGGGACCTTGGGCAGCCAAACGAGCCGTCGGCGATGAAGGCATGTTTATCGGACAGGATCGACGCGGCCGGTTTTATACGGCTTTTTGGGAATTAAATCAGGCTAATGCCCGTTATGAGCTTTACCCTACCGATGATCAGGACAGTCTTTACCATTCGATCCTAGACCATTTTAGGGTTCAGATCGAGACCCTATGGGATCCCTCTGATCCTATTAGATCCATGAGCGCTATTTTGGCCACTTTCGATCCTTTGCTCAAAGAGCTGGCTCCCCAACCTTTCTCGATGACAGCGAAAGTGATCAACGATCAAGGGGCCGCTGAACGTATGCCGCTTTATAATGCCCGCATCAAAGACAAAGAGACAGTACAACGAGTAGTTATTGACCGCCTCGGGCAAATGCGCGCAATGCCTTCCGGAAAAATTTTGGAAGAAGGGACGCAGCCGTATACTTTCGAAAAAGTCATGACAACATTAACTGCTTCGAAAGTGTTTAATCCGATCCCAGTGCATGCGGGGGATCTACGCCGTGCATTCGAGGAATTGGACACGCTGGTCGGTGAACAGAAAAAGAACGACTTTCTTATTCACCAGATTGTGAATGCCCAGGATCTACAGCAAGGCCGTGAAAAAATAGTTCAATCGCTCTTAGAACGCTTGGCCCGAAAACATATCGAAACACGCGAACACATTGAGCGAGTGGCGGATTTAGCAGTCAAAATGGGAGAACGCATGGGATTGGATTCTGCGCAATTGCAAGACTTGCGCGACGCAGCATTGTTGCACGATATTGGAAAGTTGCGGCTTTCAAGAAAGTATCTGAATGCAGGACCCTACAACAAGAGAGAAAATTTTTTAAAATTTCTTCACGTCATTTATGGCGCTGTAATTCTGCTTCCGCACATCCGGCGCCTTTGGGGAGTCATCAAAATTGTATTGACCCACCAGGAAAAATGGGATGGTACAGGATATCCCCTGGGAATTCTAAGTTTGGGCTGGATGAGAGGCGCGAGAATTCCCATTGGAGCGCGCATTATTGAAGTCATCGATGCATTTGACGCAATGACCGATCCTAAGCGAACCTACAAAAAAACTTACACACGTGAAGAAGCCGCCGAGGAACTTATTAGAAAAGCCGGAACTCAGTTCGATCCAGAAGTAGTGTCGCTATTTCTTGAACTAAACAACCTTCAACCTGGAACTGACAGCGAACGTCCAATTCGTCAGAACGGCCATTCAAAACCTACGGCAGATGAAGCATTATCAGGAGCAGCCTAAGCGACGTTATTGGGCGTTTTGATCAGCAGCGGGCTCGGCGGGTAACGGCACGGCGGATTCGGCGCTGGGTTCGGCCGGCGCGGGTTCAGCCGGGGAGGCTTCGGCGCCTTCTGTAGAAGCGGGTTGAACGGCGGCATCCGGCGCGGCTTCATCGGGTTTCTTCTCGGACTTTTTCTTATCCCCTTTATCGAAATTGTCGGATTTGTTTTTGACGAAAAAGACGACGCGGCGGTTTTTGGCGCGGTGGGCGTCCGTGTCGTTGGGGACGAGCGGGTGAAACTGACCGTAACCGATGGCGCCCATGTGGTTGGGCGGCATTTGAAGATCATTGATCATATACTGAACGACACTGGTGGCGCGCGCGGTCGAGAGATCCCAGTTGGAATTAAAGTAGGCGTTGTGGATGGGTATGTCATCGGTATGGCCCTCGACAATGATGTCGTGACCGTCTTTGGCCAGCCCGCGAAGGGTCGGCGTGATCTTGTGTAGAATTTCAACCATCTTGGGCGAGAGATCGGCGTCGCCGCTTTCAAAAAACACGTTTTCGCCGTTTTCTTCGAGCGTGATCGACATGCCGTCTTTGGTCACCTTCACTTCGGTAGAGACTTTCTCCTGCTTCATCGCCTTTTCAACTTCCTGCTTGGCTTTCACCACGTCCTTGTTCAAAGCGGCCGCCATCGCGTACATGATGATGAAAAAGCACACGAGCTCCGTCATTAAATCCGCGTAATTCACCATCCAGGCCGGCGCGGGATGCCCGATCAGAGTGACCCGCGGGTCACTGAGCGGAATCATTCCTTTGACTTTGTTGTGGGGCATACGTTTAGGCCGCTTTTTGGATCAGCGCGCGTTTGGAGGGTTCAAGATAGGCTTTCAAATTGACTTCCATAATGGAAGGGCTGACGCCGCTCTGGAGCAGCAGAACGCCGCGGATGATAATTTCCTTGATGAGCAATTCTTCTTCGGAGCGGCGCCGCAGCTTTCCGCCCATCGGCAGAAAAAACATATAGCCGGACCCCAGCCCAAAGAACGCGGCGGCCAAACACAGCGCCATCCGGCGGGGAACTTCTTCCACGTTCGAAATTGAACTCATCATCAGGATCATGCCGAGGACCGTGCCGATGATCCCGAACGCCGGGCTGTAGGTTCCCAAAGAGCTGAAGATTTCCTGTCCCACCTGGTGGCGTTCGCGGATAAAGCCAAGTTCGGTTTCCATCATGTTGCGAATGAACTCCTGATCGGAACCGTCGATGACCAGCTGGACGCCGCGTTTTAAAAAATCATTTTTCAACAGCTTCACGTCGCCTTCCAGCGCCAGGAATCCTTCCGTGCGTCCTTTTTTGGCGAAATTCACAAAGGTGGTCACGATTTCAGAGGTGTCCTCGCCGCTGGAAGTCAGGACTTTCTTGAGCACTTTAAATATCCCGAAGACCTGCGCGATGGGGTAATTCACCAAGAGCGCGCAGAATGTTCCGCCCATCACGATCAGAACGGCCTCGGGGTTCAGGAAGGGCTTAAAGCCATTCATTCCCTCGCCCAGAAAGATGGCGAGAACGACCAGTCCTATTCCGACAAAGATTCCCAAAAGTGTTGCGATATCCATCTAAAAACCTCCCGGCTCCGTCTCGACTATGTTTAGGCTACTTTTCGCTTGGGTACAACCATTTTTTTCTTCATGGGCTTTGGGCGTTTGACGTCATGGATGACCGAATGATGATTCGAGTCCTCCATAAAGAACCCGATCACAAGACATAAGAAGCCGACGAGGATACCCGTCATGGCAATGAGTGTTAGGGACATGGTGTGTGACCTCCTTCTCCCTTTTTTAATAATTCAGGGAGATATACGGCGCCAGCAAAAACGGTTTTTTTATACGCGATCGTCATCGCGATGATGTCAGACACGGACTCGCGCACGATTATTTTGTTTCCCGTGGCCAACGTCAAAACGGTCTCGGCCCCATGGGAGTCGATCCACTCGATCAATTCCGCGTTTACGACGACTTCGACGCTGCTCAGACGGTGCAGACGGATCACGCGGCCACACCCATCTGCACTTTCCATTGGTCGACCCAGGCTTTTAAAGATTCATCCGGGTTGAGCTCGACCATGCGTTCATAGGCTCCCAGCGCCTCGGTGAGCATCCCCTGAGCGGCATAACACGTGCCCATATATTGATACGCCTGCCAAAAGTCCGACTTGGACTGTGTCGCGTCATGGAAATTTTGGATGGCTTCCGCATAATTGCCCTCTTCATAAAAACGGGATCCCGCCTGGAAAAACTCCTGCGCCTTGACCGGGTCCGAGGCCTTGGGTGTGGTGGGCGACTTGCCGAACGTGAGATGCAGCGGCTCGGAGTCATCCGCGGCTTCCTCGCCGTCTAAAATGCCCATCTTGTGTTTTTTGCGAAGCGTGACTTTGCCTTCCTTTTCCAGTTTGGAGATGAGGTCCATCAGGTTCTTGCGCTCGTCTTCGACTTGCTCAGGGGTGAGCGGCCGGCCGTAGTCCATCGATTCTTTGAGGAGCGCGGCGGCGCCCGCCGACATGTTGGTGAAGAATTTATTCATGTATTCCGGAGGCGCCCCGCGCATCGCCCGCGCCAGCTGTTCGGTGCCGATCTCTTTGACAATTCCCTGAATCGCGTTGTCGGGGAATTTCAGAATGTCTTCGAAGAGGATGACTTCTTCACGCACGCGTTCATAAAGCTGGGGTTTTTCGTTGCGCAGGTAATCGAGAATGTTTTCCCGGGTCGCTTTATCCGCCTCATTCAGGATCTTGATCAGGTTCTCGATGCCGCCCAGGACGAAATCGATTTTCTTTTTGACATACTCGTCGATCGACATCACCTGCTCGAGCGACGTCTGCCGGATGGTGGCCGTCTCCACCGCGACACGCGCCTGAAGCTCCGGGGGAAAGGACGCAAAGATCTCCTTGGCAAATTCGGGTTTCAAGTAGGTCAACACGAGCGCGACGATCCAGGGCTCTTCCTTGCGCAGGAGGTAGGCCAACCCCTTGATATTTTGGTCCGACACATATTTGAACGGCTCGAACTTCTTCATGGCTTCCTCCTCCGCCTTTTTTTCCTCCTCCGTCATTTCCCCCTCGCCTTCTCCTTCGCCTTCGCCGCCCGCGCCGCCGGCCTGTTCGCCTTCTTCCTCGCCGGCCGTTTCCTGTTCGCTTTCTTCTTTCAAATTGGTCGTTTGCTCAATCCGCTGCGTTTTGTCCTCGAGCGCCGCATTCAGCCGTCGGAAAAAGCTGGCCAGCGGTCCCCAGAGAAACAATAAAAGCCAGAGCACGAGCGCGATCGGGATGATCCATTTCGGCGTCAACACCTGCTGCCAGGCCGTCTCGGTGAAAGTGGTCGGCGTGAAGACCATTTGGTTTTCCGTCACTTTCAAAAGCGCGATGATCGCCTGCTTCACCACCAAGAGTTTGTCCGAGGGCACTTTCTTGTCGTAGAGAACGGTAACCAACAGCTTTTTGATCGTGGTGCGGACGTCCGTCTTTTTCTGCTGCATCTGGCCGCCGGATTCCTGCGAAGCCCCGCCCCGGTCTTCTTCCACCTGCAAGACCGACTTCGGCATCGGGACGCCCGGGACGAGGAATTTTGCCTGCGGCGCGGGTTGCGGCTCGTCATCCCCCTCGTTTTTCTTTTTTTCGCTTTTCTTTTTTTCCATCCCCATCTGTGTGTCGCGCGACTCCAGACCCATCTCGACGTCGACGATCACTACCGCTTTGCCCGGACCGAGGATTTTGTCGAGCACGTTTTCCTGGAGATAGTCCGTCTTCTCGCGCTCAAACTTGGATTCTAAGTCGAGCAGCGTCATGTCCGGAGACGCCGGCGCCGCGGGTGCGGGCGCTTGATTGGAAGCCGCCCACAGGACGCCGCCGGTTAATAGGAACGCTGCAATAATTAGACGGTTTCGCATTCTCGTGACAAGTCTATCCCTGCCTTTTATGACTTTCAATGACGTAAAGAAAGATTTACATGTGCAAAAAGGCTCCATTTTTCGCTAAGATTAGCCTATAAGGCCTATGCGAAAAAACGTGCTTTTGGTAGGGCTCCTGGCGGGGATAACTCATCTGGCGATAGCGGCGGATGTGGCCAACGATGCCTTCTTCCCTTTGTCCAAAGGAACGGCATGGGTTTATAACACGATTAAAAAAGAGAAGAAGGAACCTTTTGAGATGAAGGTGGTCATCGAGGGCCCGTGGAAAGAGGGAGATGCGTCGGGAATGATCATGACACAAAAGGACAAGCGCGGGACGATGCGGCAGTTCCTTCTAAAAAATGAGAAAGGAATTTTTATTCAGAAGCTGGGCTTGAGCAAGGCCTTGACGCCGGAGGTCAACACACAGTTCACGCCGGCCGTCCCGACGCTGATTTTCCCGCTCACCCCCGGAACGAAAGTGCACTGGGAAGGCCGGCTTAAGGTCGCCTGGGTGGATAAACCGATTATTTTCGACGGCGAAGTGATGGGCTGGGAAGACATCAGCGTTCCGGCAGGAAAATTTCACTGCATCAAACTTCACTACCACGAGAAACGCGGCGAGGACGTGATCGACGAAGATGCGTGGTACGCCGAAGGCGTGGGTCAGGTGAAATACGACGGCGGGCAGTACATCAAGGAATTGAAGAGTTACGCCATCAAGTGAGCTAGCGAGCAGCGAGCTGGCGAGTAAGGGTATTCCTAGCTTGCTGGCTTGCAGCTCGCTAGCTCACCCATATTTATAGGACACTCCGAAGCCGCCCCGCGGCGGATGCCACTCAATGTTGTTGTAGGGGCACAGCATCCGCGCGGCTCCGCACTCAATGCAATTTTCGTAGGCCACCAAAATCTTCTTCTTGTCTTCATCCCAGGTGTAGACTCCCGCCGGACAGCCCGTCACGCACGGTTTGTTGGGACATTTGAGGCAGACGTCGGCCTCCATGATCTTGATATGACTCTGATGGTCATTCTTATACGTGAGAAGCCCTAATTTGGCTTCTAGTGTCATCGGTTTGGGTTCGTCGGCCATAAATATCTCCCTGTCTGCCGGTAGGCAGACTATCCTATTGCCTTGCGGAGGCTCATAAAATCCTTGATCATGCGGAAAAATCCGCGCTCTTTGCGGAAGCGCCGGATAATGCGGCGCTGGTGATCCCGCTTGGGAAGTCCGTCGACGAGGAAATACTCATGCGCCGCCTCGTTGATGAGCTTCGGATAGACCGTCAAAATTTCCCGGTTCTCGCGCACCTTGTCTTCGATGTCCTTGTGATCTTCCATGTCGATCAAAACAAACGACTCGTCCAACTTCTTGCGGTAAACGGAAAGCGTTCTGGTGGAGAAGTTTCCCTTTTTCTTGGCCTCGATGACGGTTTCTCCGGCCAGGCGCCCGGCCGCCATGGCGAGGTTGGATCCTTCGCGGTGCGTCGGGTTGATCATCTGCGCGGCGTCTCCGGCCAGGAGCAGGCCGTCAGCGTAGAGCGGCGGCATGACGTTGAAGCCGCCTTCGGGAATGAGATGCGCGGAATATTCGAGCGGCGTCGCTCCCTGGATGTAGCGCCGGACGAGCGGATGGCGCTTAAGCTCTTCGAGCAACTCGTAGGGTTTGATGTTGGTCCGCTGAAAATCATCCAGGGCGCAGCCGAGACCGAGAGAAATGGTCTCTTTATTGGTATACATAAACGCATAGCCGAGCATTCCTTTGGTGATATCCCCCAGCATCTCGGTGGTGGACCCTTGATTTCCTTCCAGACAAAACCGGTCTTCAATTTTCTCCCGCGGGAGGCCCAAAATTTCTTTGACGCCGAGAGCGACTTCCGTCGATTTCCATTCGCGCGCGATCCCCGCTTTTTGCGCCAAGATCGAATTGACGCCGTCGCAAGCGATGACGACATCCGCGAATAGCTCGTCGCCTTCCGTCGATTTGACGCCGACGATCGCGCCGTTTTTCTTAATGATGTCGGAGATGGTCACGCCGGTGAGAAGCGTGACGCCCGCCTCTTCCGCCTTCTTGGCGAACCAACGGTCAAACTGAGTGCGGATGATGGTGTAGCAGTTGGCGGGCTCCGCGTCATAGTCGGCGGACTTGTACCCGATTTGAATACCGGCCTTTTCCGTCATGACGAAGACGCGTTCTTCGACGATGGCGCGCTCCAGGGGGCAGTCCTTCCAAAACTCCGGGATCACGTCGGCCAGCATCTTGGAATAGAGGACGGCGCCTTGCACGTTTTTGGCTCCGGCGTATTCGCCGCGTTCCAACAGGGCGACATTCAACCCCGCACGCGCCATGGTGATGGCGGCAGACACGCCGGCCGGACCGGCGCCTACAACAATGCTGTCAAACTTATCGTCTGCCATATTCGATATTTCCTATCACGGTATCATGGAAGGTTCAAGAGGAACATCTTTACGTCATCCCCCGCGGAATCTGGCGGGGGATCCATTACGTCTTGGATGGATCCCCGACTACACCCCTCGGGGATGACAGCAACGGAGGTTATTGAACCTCGTAAAGCTCCCGGTAACGGTCCGGATGCTGGGCTTTGAAATCCGCCAACAGCTTGCGGCGATGCGCCGCCCAAGCCGCGGCGGCAGCCCCGGTCTTGCGGCGCTCCGAATCGTAAGTCAAGAACTGCCAAATCTTTTTACCTTCGGCGGGCGCAATATTGCATCCGGGCTTGGCCATCATTTTGTGGACATAGCGGTCCCAGGCGCCCGGGTGGCTGGACGTCCATCCTTCAATCTGCCATACCAGCTTATCTTGGAACATCTCGGGGTTCGATTTCTTCCATGCGTCAATCTTGGCCTGATGACCCTCTTTGGGCCCGGAAGGCTCGACAAACTGGGAGTTCAGCGGCCGCGATGCGGTATGGCATCTTTGGCACCTGACGAGAAAAATATTCTTATAGGTGTCCTGCAATTCCTGAGGATAAGAGGAAACATCGACGGAAGCCGGTCCTAAATCGTTGGCATAGGGATTGGCCAGCGCCGTGGCCTTTTGCGCTTCATATGTTGCCCCGGCTGTATCGGTATCGGCATCAGCGACGGGCAAAAATCGGCCGCTGACGCCAGCTACTAGACCAACCACCAAAAATCCGACTAACCAACGCTTATGATGTTTCATTAAAACTCCTCCGGTTTTTCTGCGATGCTGAAGAGATAGTCCATGAGGGCTTCCATCTCCGGCGGGCTTATTTTATCTTTCCAGGCCGGCATGTACAACGGAGGCGTGGCCCCCTTGGGATCATCCTTGCTCACGACTGGCACACCGTATTGAATTTTCTTGCGCAGTTCGTCTCGCGTATAAGTTCCGACGGTCTTCACCAGGACCGGCTCCAGACCGCCGCCTTGATAGTTAAAGTTCCGGCGGCCGCCTTTGGCATTTAAGCCGTGGCACGCCGCGCAGCCGTAGCGGTCAAACACCCACTTGCCGGCTTCTCGGCTCGAGCTGAAATGCATGTCCTCAAACTTGGCTTCTTTCGGTCCGGGGATGTAGTAGTTGTAAGGAATTTTTTCGCTGCGGGCCGACAGAATATAGGTCGTGAGCGCGGTCGCATCCTCTTCACTCAATTCCGGGCCTTTATCCGGATAGGCGGGCGACGGCAGCGTATAGTTCTGCATACCGGAAGGCGCGATGGGCTCCGTATTGTATTTCGCCTGAGGATCGCCCGGCGTCATCTCCCAAGGGTCTTTCACAAAGTGCAGACGGATCCAATTGAGAAGGTTCATGTCCTCGGGATCGAGGCCCGTGTGCGAAAAATCGATGCGCCCGATCGGCTTGTTGGCGGTTTCTTCGGCGAGGTCCACGCTGATGGGGCCGCCGACGCCTTTCCATTGGTGGCATCCCAGGCAGCCGTGCTGACTCATCAGCTCTTTGCCTTTCGTCACCACTTCCGTGCCGGGCAAGCTCTCAAAATTTCCGTGGCATTTGGCGCAGGAGGCCTGGATGTAGGGCGGCGCCAGCATCGGGCGGTCCCAGTGCTCCGTCGGTTTCCAGCCGTATTTCTTTTTCCATTCGGCTTTTTGCGCTTCATCTTTCGGAGTGTGCGCGGCGCCCAGGAAAGTCGTCGCAATGCCTTGTCCGCCATGACAGATCACGCAGCCGAATTTGTCGGGGGAATGGACCTTTAAGAAATCGCCGGGATGTGACTTGTAGGGATTTTCCGTAAACGAATTTTCCAGCGTGGGTGTCGCGATTGAATCCATGCCCTGATGGCAGGAAGTGCAGCGGTCCACTTGTCCCAAGTCGGTGGCCATGATTTGTTTAATTTCGATCGGGCGGCCGGCAATGGATTTGCGGGAATCTTCATTGGTTTCGGCTGCCACCTGCATCTTTCGATACTCCAGCTGATCATGAGCCCACCCCGTGGACCAAAAAGGACCGGCCAGATCCTGCACGATGGCGGCTAGAAAGACCAGAAGCAGGACAATGTTCCCGATGATGAAAAGCTTTCGCAACATGGGTCAGATATTCAATTGGAATTGCGGAAGGGTGAGAATGTATTTGATGTGGAAGCCGAGACGCACGCCCATTTTCATTAAAACACCGAGCATCATCAGCACCAAGACCATCGTCACGGCGTAGCGCACTTTGGGTTGGTTGGTGAGATGCCGCCGCGGGACCAGGACGCCGAGAATGTAATAAATGTAGGTGAACACCACGAGCCAGAGCGTCTGCTCCCAATAAATTTTGGTGGACAGTTTAACGACGGAAGCAAAACCCAGAATCGCCAGGAACCCGTTGCGGAGCGCTTTTTTCCATTCAAATTCCGGCTTGAACAAGAGCGGCAGGATCATGCCCAGGATGAAGTATCCCCCGACCGCCAACAAACCCCACACGAGCGGCAAACTCCACGTACGCGGCGGCGGCGGCTTGTGAATCAACCAGCTTTCCCAGGGCATATAGATATCCCAATTGGGGCCGCGCAGGAAGCTGCCGATGAAGATCAACGTGAACCACATCCCCACGCCGAAAAGGAAATATGTCAGCGCTAGCGGCCGCTCTTTGAATCCGTAACGGCCCACGCCTTTGGTTTTATCGGGATCAATATAAGGAACAGCCATCAGCCCGACGGCAATGAGCGTGGGGAGCACAACGCCCGCGATCCAGGGATCAAAATAAACGAGAAGTTCCTGCAGCCCCGTAAAGTACCACGGCGCTTTAGACGGATTGGGCGTCACCGTCGGGTTGGCCATTTCTTCGAGCGGCGCTTTTTGGAGCAAGGACCATACCGAGACAAAAATCATGCAGCCCAAGGCCGCGATGTACTCGCGAACAATCAGGTGCGGCCAGGTATCCACTTTATCGTGCGGCAGCTGTTCGGGCGCAATCGGCGGGCCGGAAAAATTATCTTTGCGCACTCTCCAGAAGTGAAGGATCATGAGAGCGCCCGCTACCAAAGGGACAAAAACGCAATGAAGAACATAGAAACGCAAGAGCGTATTGGCACCCACGGCGGTGCCTCCTAAAAGCACAAAACGTACGTCGTTGGAACGACCGAGGATCGCAAAAGGGCCTTCGGCCCCCAACCCGGGAGATGCCGCCGCCATATTCGTTCCGACGGTAACCGCCCACAGCGCCAGCTGATCCCACGGAAGAAGATATCCCGTAAACGATAAAAGAAGCGTGAGCACGAGAAGCACCACGCCGATGACCCAGTTAAATTCACGCGGGGTTTTATAGGACCCGGTGAGAAAAACCCGGATCATGTGCAGAATGACAATGAGGACCATGGCGTGGGCCGACCAGCGGTGCATCGCGCGCAGGAAACTTCCCAAGCTCACCGCATATTGCAAGTCTTTCATGTCGCGGTAAGCCAGATCCACCGACGGCCGGTAATAGAACATCAAAAGAACGCCGGTGACGGTCAGAATAAGGAAGAGAAAAAAGGAGAGACCACCGAGCCCGAAGGTGTAGGTCCATTTGAGGCCGTTTTTGCGGACGCGCGAAGGCTGCAGATGCAGCCAGACGTTGCCCAGGATGTGCTGCGCCCGGTCGCGCGGCGTGTCTTTCCATTCTCCGCCGCGGAAAATAGAACGCCAAATCTGGGAATTGATGATTTTCTTTTTGAGGTCGTCCGGCGTCATGCTACGCGTTGGCGGGAGCCGCAGAGTTGGAGGAACCGCCGGTGAACTTCACAAAAAACTGAGGTTTTTCCCGCAAACCGGGACGATCTTCCAAAATACTTTTATCGACCAACATTTCCCCCGAAGGAAGGAGCCGTACCGCGCAGCGATAGAGCGGTTTGGGAGCGGGGCCGGCGATCACATCGCCCGCAGGCGTGTAGTTGGATCCGTGACAAGGACAACGAAAACGGTTTTCGGCCTGGAACCAATTGGGGGTGCAGCCGAGATGCGTGCAGCGGGCCCATAAGACGTAAATTCCCTCTTCGGAACGAATGATCCACACGCGCTGCTCTTTGGTCCAACGCGTCGACACACCCATCGGATATTCTTCGGGGCGTCCGGCTTTAAAGGTTTGCGGAGGTTCGTAGAGAACGTTCGGAAAAATGAACCGTAAGGTGGCGCCGGCGCTGGACGCGGCAAACCCCAAAAGAGCTCCCCAGCCCAGCTTTAGGAATGACCGTCGCGAAATCTCTTGGGATGCCGCCGGTGATGATGAGGGTGGTGCAACAGGTTCTGCCATGACGCGAACGGAGTTTACAGAATTCCCGCGGCAGACGTCAAATGACAGAAGGGAAGCGCTGCTCTAGTGAATGACGGCGAGCTTGCCGCGGGCCTGTTGGCCGAGACTGTTGGTCACCAGATAAAGATAAAGCCCGGAAGCGACGTGATCGCCGGAATCATTTTTGAGATCCCAGCTGATGGCATCGCTGGCGGCGGGCAGCGTGCGGACCTGATGGCCGGATACCGTGAATATTTTGATCTCGCTGTTCGACCCGAGATGATCAAACGTCACAGGGACCGTCTGATGTTTGTCGGACCGCCAGGGGTTGGGATAAACGCGGACCGCCGATAAATCCGAGGAAGTCACCGTGATGTCGGCCGGTTGCCCTGGAGGCTGGCCGTTGGCCAGAGGTCCGGGAACCACGCAGTTCCCCGCCAGGCAATTTTGAGCCGCCGCCAGCGCGGCGCCGGCATCCAGCCGTCCATATCCGAAAATGTTGGAAGGCCCCACCGACTTTGCCGTGGCCAGGATCAGATTTTCCACAATGGCCGGAGTCCAGAGAGGGTTCACCGAATAAAGCAGCGCCGCAAGTCCCGCGGCGATGGGCGCCGCAAAGGAGGTGCCGCTCGCGGACGTGTATCCGCCGGGCTGCGTCGTCAAAATGGAAACGCCGGGCGCGGCCAGGTTCACTTGCGCGCCATAATTGGAAAAGATCGCGGGATGATCAGAGGCATCGGTCGCCCCCACAAACACGAACGAGGGAGGCGCCTGTAAAAGAGCAGAGATATCCTGCGCATCGTTGCCGGAGGCCACAAAAACAAGCGCGCCGCGCGAGCGCGCGTATTGCGACGCCGCATCAATCGTCGCGGGGCATCCCATAATCTCATAGCTCAAATTGATGACCTTCGCATTTTGATCGGCCGCCCATTCAATGCCATTGGCCATGTCCGAACACCAAGCCGTCGTGTCGGGATTGTCGGTGATGCGCACGGGCAAAATTTTGACGGTCCAATTCATTCCCGTGACTCCGAGCGCGTTGTTTCCCACCGCGCCAATGACCCCGGCCACTTCCGTCCCATGAGCGGCCACGGGATCCGTATTCGTGGATTGGTCCACCACGTTGTAGCCCGGCAAGCTCAAGTTGGGCGCCAAATCCGGATGCGTCGCATCCACGCCCGTGTCACACACCCCGATGAGGATGGAGGCGCTGCCGGTCGTGTAGCCCCATGCGGCGGGTGAATTGATGGTTTGATGGAACCACTGAGCCGCGTACTGAGGATCGTCGGGAACGGTCGCGGCCGCGGGCATCAAGTAATCGGGTTCCGCAAATTCGACGGCTCCCGAGGCTTTGAGTTCCTCGGCTGTCTCTTCTTCATCCTTCCCATTCGCCGGGAAAACCAAGGTTTGATGAGATTTTAGCGGGCGCCCGGCGGAAGACGAACTGGCATGACTTTGACTGAAGATCCGGCCGAAAGCCGCCCGCTGACCATCGGAAGCGTTCTCCTTGAATCGATAAAGAATAACTCCGGGCCGCCGCTTCCAGGGTTTTCGCGTGGCGGAGAAGCCGCGGGATACAACGGAGACGCAAAGCAGCAACAGAGCAAGCCATCCGATGAGTCGAATTCGGCCAGCCATCTTGCTCGAAGTGTTGGGCCGAGACCCGTCGGAATCAAGGGGTAAATTTACCTTTCTTTACAATTGAGAATTACTACCCAACTTGGGCCGTTCAGGCTATTTATTTGAAGACGGGTTCGGCAGCGGGCGGAGTCGGGGCAGAGGCGGCATCAACTTTCGAGTAGATCCACCCGCCAACATTGAGGTTCCATGTTTCAGCGTTAAAATTGTAGGTGACCTGCTTATTGGGGCGATCCAGGGCTTTTACCCCATCGCCGATATAAAGCTTAAAGATCTGCAGTTTATCGTCTTCGGCTTGGGGTAAGGTGATCTTGAGCTCCTGGCGATCTACGTCCAATTCCCAACGCCCCGGATTGAAAAACCCAAGACCGCCTTTGAAGGTCAGCTGACCGTCGGGACCAAAAATCATCTGACTAGACGCGCCGGCTTTCCCGGATTTCTCCCAGCTTCCGAGCAGATGTGAGAGGACCTCGTTTCTCTTCGCCTCTTCCGGCGTCACAACCACTTCGGAAGGATGCTGGATAGGCGCCTGATGGGCGCAGCCGGTCCAAAACATGATAACCATCACGGCAGCCGCCGAACATTGAGAGGAGAACCGACTTCGTTGACATGATTTGGTGACCTTCATCAGATAATCAAAGTATACAGCCAAAGCTCCCCTGATTAACGTTTTTGGGTTGTCGACGGGAAATAACAAATGGGCTGCGCGTAGTATGGCTCAGGCAGCGCGGTCAGCGGTTGACGGATGGTGGGCTATCGGAGCGAGTGAGCGGTCGGGCTGGTCAAGTTGGCTAACAATGCGCATTGGAGGCGAATAGTCGTCAGGGTTTTCAAGCACGTTGAGGATTGAGATTTCGACTGGATCATCTCTCAGCTCCTCGGAAGTCGACATGGCATTCATATCTGACAGGACACCCTCCGGTGTTAAACCGCGATTTCGCCAATCCCGAATCAAACTATTAACGGCAATCTCGACGTCAATTCTGCTCGTAAAAGCAGGCTTCAGGATACCGTTTAGGACTCGCTCTACATTTGACCACTTGGATAATGTGGTTATTTCGTTATCAAGCGAAGAGTTCGGATCGCGTATGAATCGTCTCTGCAATTCATATGTCGGGCTGTCGAAATATCCAGACGGATAAGAATGAACCCAGGTGGGTTGTCGGTCCACTTCGACCAAAGGTCGATGATCCTCTCGATGGTAACTACCACGAATCACGATCACCACCGCGTCTGGATCCGATTTTCTAAGGGCACGGATTTGGTCGATCAGGGGAGGCTGGCGTAGACGCAATACTTGACTAATGGAGCGGATCAGAAGATCCCAAGTGACATCTCGCTGGTAGCCTTGCAGATTGCCACGCAACGATTCCCGTTGCGCCGAACGGCCAAGAATTTCAAGATGTCGAAAAACCGTTTTGGGACGTTCTTTGAACGAACGTAAATACTCGAGGAAAGCCGTGTAAAATCGATCTTTATCACGCATATGCTCTCGCAAGCGGCGCCACGGTTTTAATTTCCCAATTTCATCAAATAGGCGATCGTAGACCCCCATTAATAACGGATCCTCTAAGGAGGCCAATAACGCATTGGCAACTTCGAATTCCGGCATATCCCCAGATAGCATTGGTAACCGGAAGAAAAGGTCCATCAATTGTATGACACGATCTTTGATTTCAGCCGAATTGCCGGATTTGTTATCTATTTCGCCTAATAGCTGAATCAGTCCATATCGAGCAAGATCTTCAAACTGAACAAGATCACCTTCCATGAAGATATGCACCTTGCGCGAATCTTGCGCGGCGGAGGTCAATATTGAGGCTAGCACGGGTTGGATGTCATCAAATTCCTGGCGAGTGTCATGCGTCGCATAGATAAAATGAATGCCACTCTCCGTTCGAGGGGCATTCATACCCTGAGTTGCGGGCACAGACCCGGGACCTTCGACTGCCTCTTTGCCCAGAGCGGCGGGCGGCTGGGCGAAGGCATCGACGCCATGGGGGTCGGTCGCCAATTCTCCGCTCCCCGCACTTCTGGCCGGCCCGGCGGACAGTGGTTGCTCTAATAACCGTTCGAATTCACTAGCGCTAAATGCGCCAGTCTCATCGACGAGTTCCTCGCGAAGTTCTCGCAGAGGGTCAATTTCACGATCGACTCGACGCCGGAACCACTGCTCAAAAGTATCGAGTTGTTTGACGGGAAGAAAGAACCGAAGGTCCTTGCTTGGATTGTTAGGATCATCTCCTTCAAAGTTATACGCCCCTATGGACTGCAGAAATTGGCGTCCTTTATCTGTGTATTCTACGGCGCCACCGACTGGAATGTATCTCCTTGGCCGATCGGGACGCATCCTGCCGTAATGAATGAGCATATACTGGTCACCTACTTTTATCCGGATCAAACCTGCGGCACTGATGCGGACGTCGTGTAGTTCGCCGACGCGCTCACGCCAATCTCCATAATTAGCCGCTAATAAGCGATGCTCGACGGCTGACAGCGGCAATGCAGTTTCACTCGAAGATTTATCCAAGACTGCCAAAGCGTTATCCATCACGGGAGCCACTGTTTTGATTTCCTCACTTTCGCGCTCGAAGTGACCGGCTATGATCTCGGATTTCGTCACCCAGACCAACTTGCCCTCACTTGTATCGACAGCCTGGCGTAGCCGCTGCTCGGCCGCAGGGCTGAATTTAGCTTCATAGACCTCGTAAAACCGGACGCTCAATTGGCCTTCCTGACCCTGCCGGAGGGAATTTTGAGTCTGGATTTCTGAGTGGCTAAAAGAAAGAGACAGACCTTGCCCCTTAAATACGAGAGGCAGTTCTCGGGGAGCACTTAGAAAACCTTCTTCCAACGCGGCGGCGGGCGACTCGCCTTTGGTGTGCCAGCGCCTTACATCGTCCGAGATTTTGTCGTTATTATCGGCAAGACCATGAATTTCATCATCGGCCGGGCCGGCGGGCGAGTATGGAACTCGGCTGTCCCAACGCTTATAAACGACTCGTAAAAATGCCCTCGTTTCTAACAGATCGTTTAGTTCACGGATATGAGTCACCCGCTCCTCTGCCGAAAACGTTGACGCATACAACTCGTGGCGCATATTCTCGCGAAGGGCTGATATTTTATGAGCCGTTTGATTTTGAGCGTGCACGCAATAATCATCGTCTTCCAAAAACATCCTGAGTGAAAATTCCTGTGGGTTATCCAAATGCATAAAAGTACCGTCGCGCGCTACGAGAGCCTCAAATGCCGCCGACAAGTCTCGGTCGCTCATACGTTCGAATTTTTCTGCAAACGTTTGCTCCTCAGGGGTCTCGATAGGGACCTTCCGAAAATCAACGACTTTTTCGTGCATTGAGACTCGCTCGAATACGACTTGATAGGGTTCTAATCCGTCAAATAAGCCTTTATCGGCTAGGGCTGGAGCCGAATGCGTCACTTCGGTCCCGGTGCCGCTACCTTTGCTACCAGGTTGCGGCGCGGCGGGCGGAAGCGGATGATCTTCTCGATAAATCCATGGTTCCCAACTATAGCTATCAGGCCCACCTCGCCGATAAAATTGAAATTCTTTGGGTAGACTTTTTGTGAGAATGTTGCCGGTAATGCGACCCTTGCTTGGGTCAGCGGCATCGATCAAAATGCTCGTATCGTATGCATCCACAAGGTCGACCGTATCCCGCATTTCGGCCAGTTTTCTCATCATCGTTTCCACCATGGATGTGGCAATGTTTTGTTCTCGGACGGTTGGATCGACCGCCATGGACATTAATTCGGCTCGACGGCGCACCTTAAAGATCTCCGCATAGAGATAGCCCTGCACAATTCCTTTAGTATCCACAGCCAGATAAACACAGAAAGAATCAGGTCGGGTCTGCCAGAATCTAGGATAACTGAGCAATTCGCTTCTCGGCAGCTTGGGGTGAGCTAAAGCTTCTAAATCAAACAACCGCTTACGGACAGCCCTTGATATAGGCTTCCGTAGGTCAAGTTCCCGAATCAACACCCCCTGCGTGGGTGCCGCCGCCGATAAATTCGATGGCGGATTCGGGCGGCCTCCGGGTGTCATCCATCGGTACTTCAGATCACGACCTGGCGGGATTAGCCGAAATTGTAATTCCGGCGAGAGTTTCTGTGTCACGATGCGCCCGGTCTCTCCATTACTGAAATCATGGAGATCGACCACATTTACTACTCTGCTAATAGCTTGCATCGCTGCTTCGAAGAGAGCTGTGCCAATTCCCATATGTTCATATTGGCCGTCAACTGCCACTGTTTCCAATTGGGCTACGGGAAAATACGGATCGAGGATTGCATGGGCAAACCCTAAAATCCGACCCCTCATGTTTTTAAATACCCATACTCGGTTGTGACTCGGATCTTTTCTCCATGGTTCATAAAAACTTCTGAGCTTCTTTGCAGACCATCCGCTATTATCTTCATCGAAAACACGATCAGCCAGAGCCGAAATTCGACGGAGCAAAAAGAGCGGCTGAGTAGCCGACAAATCGAGCTCCTCGATAGAACCGTCCACTGAAGGGCTGACCGGGGCGGCAGGCGGCTTGCCTTCGGTGTGCCAGCGCCTTACATCGTCCGAGATTTTGTCGTTATTATCGGCAAGACCACGGACTTCATCATCGACCGGGTCATTCGGGCCAGCCACGTATTTATCCGACAATCGCGGTGCTATAGGGGTCACGTAAATTCTTTGAGCATACGATGGCAGTGGTTGGTCCGGTCTCAAATACTTTCCATCGACCAACAGATAGAGTTCGCGATCATCTTTCCGATACACTTTCCTAAATTCATTCAAAATAGCAGCCCCAAGAAGGGGTTCCTTGACCTTTATATACACAATGGATTGACTAGCTGTTGAGCGCCGTGCCGTGCCCCAAGGAACCCTGCTGTAGGTTTTCTGTAATGGAGGGGCGACATCTAACTTCAGCTGATGGACAGGCACTTCAGCCGCAGCAGCGGGCGGTGGAAGGCTGGAACCGTCATCATCCGTTTTCTTATTCCATAGGACACCTAAGGGTCCGAAAAGACCCGCGAGCGAAGTCGATGAGCCTGCATCGGTTGGAAAGTGATGCCACCAAGCAGTCAGATGTCCCGCAACGTGCGAAAGCACATCATGGTGCAGAAAAGCGGCATAATGAATTCCAGCCAGCCCGATGCCTAATAACAGTGTAGGCAGGAGACCCTTTCCCAATAATCCCAGCTTGAACAAGGGCTCCTGATTCATCGGCTTGGCGGTTGCAGCCAACTCTTTGATCGCGTCTGGTTCAGACAGATTCATATTCTGCTCAAGTAAATTGGCCAGTTCTGCAGCCACTTCTGGCGCGGCCGCCGAGGTTCCGGTTATTGGAACCGCATGAGGAGGCGCGGCTGCCAAATACAAATCATCAGGGAGGCCAAAATTTGATAGCTCTGCCTTTTTCTCGCCGCTCTTATCCGCTGCCGCTATGTAAAGGACATTATCAAGACGCGGTATAGTCCAGATCAGGAATTGATCATCGTTTCCTGCTGAAATCACAAAGATAACGCCCTTATGTCCAAGTCTTCTCACCCAGTCTATTGGAACGTCTCCATTCACCATTTGGGGATCTGCTTCTGTGCGTATTGACCCGTGCGTCAGAGCCACAATAAAAAGTGTGTCAGGATTATGGTCCACCAGTTGCTCAAATTCACGATTAACAACAAAACCATAATGCGGGATAACCTGCACGGAAGATCCAGAGCTTAATCGAGATCGGACAGTTCGAGCCACCAGATCGTCGTGTGTCCCCGCCTCGAAAAAGAACCCTGGGACGTAGACGCTTACTTTATGCTGTTCGCCTCGAACTGTGGGTAATACATGCTCTAACGGTCTGAGGAGGTTAGCTGACTGGAGCCGACGAATGATTTCTTGGGAATGCTCTTTGGCCCATATTCCCAAGAGTGTATGCGCCGCCGCGCGTTGACGATCATTCGATGCAGACAAAAGTCGAACAAGCGAATCAAGCAGATCAGGGTCATAACGCGGCCCCAACAACCTAATCATCCATTCGGTGTTATACTCAGGATCGGGGGATCGCAGAAGTCGATCATACAGAAGACTGTTTACGGCGGGATCTTTAAGAGCCCATACATCTCTTACAGGTTTGGGTAAATCTTGGATGACATTAGGCCTCGGAGGCACTCCGTATACATGTCGGCGGATTTCATCCAGCGCTTTCTCCGCTATTAGCTCATCTGGACGTGGAAGAAAATTGCGATTAAAGCTTCCAGGCATCAATAATAGCAGGAATGCCGTTAGGCCAATCGTCCCAAGCAATGGAAGCGTTATTCGGCCAGCTTGCGAACGTCGCCGGCGGTACCAAGGACGGCTCATGAGTTCCTTCAGTTGAGTGTATTCAGGGCTGTCGAGAATTCCTTGAATCGCTTTTTCTACGATACCCGGCAGATCCTCAGCTGTGGCGGCTCCCAGGACGTAGGTTTCGCTCGTTAAGGATGAACTCGTCATGAGCTTGAAACCTCCCATGGGACGAATCAAAATATCCAACCGAATCCAGTGCTTTCGGCCGCCAAACCAGAGGCTTAAGCCCCGGCCCTCGTCCGATTCGCTGTGGAACAAGCGGTTGCGCGGACTAATCCCTTTCAGCCGCGGATCCCCCGCGACCTGCCGGGCGGCCTTTCTCATCGATTTTGGAAGCGTCGATCGGGTGATCAAACTGGATACATAGACCGCGCTCACGATTACGCCGAAGATGAAAGCCAAAAACCCGGCAATATTTAAAACAAGACGGAATACCGCCCATCGGTATTCGCGGTGATGTATCTCCATCGCTTGACGGAGGTTTTCCATGTAATCGCGATTTGACTGGGAGTTCACGTAGGCCTGTGCGGCGGCCGGATTCACCTCGCGGAACCATCCCAGAAGATAGGCATGGTATCGGACCGATCGCTCGACCGATTTCAGGAGATATTCCAAAAAGGCAAAATTTAAACCCCCACGCACCAACCGGGGCACATCCCGTCCAAGTTGCCGGTCGTGGCTTTCCAGAAACTCCTTCAAGATCAAGCTCAAGCGTTCATGATAACGCCCTGTCCAGGCAGAATTAGTTGGGTGCATCAGGGCCGCTGCTATAGGATCCTGCCGATTGGAGAACGTGCCGGCACAGTAATCCACATAGTTCAAGATCGAAATAGTCAATAGATCGTCCTCCTCCAATCCTTTGTTGAGGTAAACGGCCAAGCGGCTGAAAGTGGGTTCGATTTCCTTTGCATCGGGATAATCAAACCCACCAGTGGTGGGAACCATTTGGCTGGATAGATCCTGGATCTCCGTCTTCTCCGCGTCCGTTAACGGGAGTGGCCGAGCTGGCCGCCCCTGCGCCGGCAACAGCGTCATGGCACCGGAAGCCAGGAATAGACCTACAAACATGACGGCGATTCTCCGCGTGAATTTTCGTGATAGGAAAAATGGCTCCGCGCGCGGGGCCATCGCCTGCACCTCCAGCAACGAACAGGGAGCCACACGGGCGGAGGAATGCAGCATCGGTTGATCGGAAGCAAACCCGCGCGCCAGCGCAGGGTCCATGACGAGACATGGAACTAACAGGAAGGCAACGATGCGGATAAGAAATTTAGGCATAGTTGTAGATATATTCGTCTAATTTTAGAGAGTTGTTGCTATCGGAGAAAGATGTCTTTTGGGCAATAATTTGGTTCTGAAGGGCCCAAATTTATTGCGGGCCAAAAATTAGAATCTACTTAGGGTGACTGAGGTTGTCCCAGAAAGTGGGGTCGCCGGTTCCCAGGCGCCACAGAGCGATATGGGTTACGCCGAGGCTGCGCACCTTATCGATTTTGGCTTTAAGACCGTCGGCCGTCTCGATCCAAACATCGTGGTCGGAAGATCCGTCGCTGTAGGTGAAATGTCCGGATTGGCTCTCGAGGTCCAGCTCGATCGGTTTTCCGTACGCTGCCGCCAATGCGCCGGCTTTATCATAATCCAGAGACTTTCCCGGCGCCCCTTTGGTCCAATCAAATCCACCCAAATGCAAAGCGATGCAGAGTTTATCGGGTGGAACGCTGCGCAATCCGTAAGACGTGACGTCTCCGACCCACGCGACCGGCGCGATGGACCCCGGATCACTCGCCCCATAATGATAAAGATACGCCATCACGGTGAGCCGATCGGCCGCTTGAGCGATGGCCGACCAGGAAAGCGCGTTGGGACCGTTGCCCAGCGGACCCCATGTCGAAGGATCGGCGACGCGCGGCTCCACAACCACGGAAAGCCGCTTGCCTTTCTGATGCAGAGCGCTCGCAAGTGCCTGAATAAAAGCGGTGAAGGCCGCGCCATCTTCCGGAGCCACACGCTCGTAATCGATGTCGATCGACTCGGCGTTTTCTGCGATCGCCAGGATCTGCCGGATGTGGGCGTCGCGGGCAGCGGGAGTAGCGATCGCGCGGTGAACGCTGGCGGGATCCTTTAATAAGATCCCTTGGGGGGTTTCCAAATCGTTGACCAGGGTAATCGCCAAACGAGGCGGGTTCGGGCTAGGGAGTTGTCCGAAAGCCTCTTGAAGTTCCTTGAAATTCGCGCTGGCAGGGACCAGTTTATTATCCATCGTGAAGTGGTAAGCAAATAATTCCACTTCTTCTAAGTTTGCACTCACAGCGGTTAATGCCTGAAGGCCGCGCAACGTATCCCAATACGTTAACCACGTGCTGAAGGTCGGCGGAGGCGCGGACGGTGGTTTACGTCCCTCCGCCATGAGCAAAGACATTCCCATCATCAGTCCGACGGAGCTTACGATGGAGAATCGCCATAACTTTCCATAAGTCATGCGGCCATTTTAGCAACGAACCCTATGTTCTGATAGGCCTTGTAATTTAATGGGCCCTTCGTCGTCAAAGAATTGGACGTTCGACCTATTCACGAAATTGGAGCAAATAACGTAACATCATGACTCGTATGAAAGCTCGGGTCAAAGATTTTCTGCCTCTAACGCTTGCCACTACTCTGCTAATGATGGGACTACAGGGTCAAAGTCAAGCCAGTTCCGGAACCGAAGCGGCCAGCTTCTTGGACATTCCCGTTGGCGGCCGTCCCGCCGCTCTGGGATCCAGCTACAGTGCGCTCGCCACAGACGCTTACGCTCCGGTGTGGAATCCCGCCGGCCTGGGCTTCCTTAATAGTACTCAGGTGGCCGGCATGCATCTCTCCTATTTAGAAACCATTAACTATGAATTCGCCAGTTTTGTTCATCCCTTCTCTCCCGGGCATTCCCTGGGCGTTTCCGCCCAATACTTGAGCCCGGGCAATGTCGCGAGCACGGATCTGAACGGCAACTCCCTGGGAACTTTCTCCGGCCATTACGGCGCTTACTCCGTTTCCTATGGTCAAACCCTCAATGATAAGCTCTCCTTAGGCCTGACCGGAAAAGTGATCAATGCCGAAATCAGCGATGTGTCAGCCAACGCTTATGCTTTTGACGCCGGAACGCTCTACCAGGCGACCGACCGTCTTAGTCTGGCCGCCGTAGTCGCCAATGTCGGAACCAAGCTCACTTTTATTGATCAGGCTGATTCGCTACCTTCAGAGTTTCGACTCGGAGGCGCTTACAAACCGACGGATGTCCTGAACTTGACCGCCGAAGCCGTCTACGAATTTACCGGGCTGACCAGCGGACATCTGGGTGTGGAATACCTGCCCAGTCCGTTCATCTCCCTTCGCGCGGGATTCCGCACGGATACCACCAAGGATTTATCGGCTTTGGCGGGTTTCACCACCGGCCTTGGTTTGCATATGTGGGGACAGGAATTTGACTATGCCTGGGTACCCTTGGGCGATTTAGGCAACACTCAGTATTTTTCCCTCGTCTTGCGCTTTGGTCCTACCGAAGACAATTCGAAGAACATGCGCACTCATGCCAAGGCTGAAATGCGCGAGGATTATCCCTATCGTGAGGATGGGATGGATAAAGACAACTTGAGGTCTTCCTTATGAAAAGGGCACTTTGGCTTTCCGGCTTAGTGTTGGGGCTCACACTTTCGGGCACTGTGGCATCCGCTCAACCGATCGTGAGCCTGACCTTTGACGATGGTCTTCTCTCCGCCACGACCGCGCAAGCGCTCCTGGATTCGCATGGCATGAAGGGAACGTTCTATATCATTAGCGGCCTGATTGGATCCGACCCGACCTTCTATTTGGGTCTGCCTGCTATTAAAGCCATCGCCACGGACGGACATGAGATCGGCGGCCATACGGTCACCCATCCCGATCTGACGACGTTGACCACCGCTCAGCAGCAAGTTGAAATCTGCAATGGCCGCACACAGCTGATCGCCGATGGCTTTTCACCCATTTCCTTTGCTTATCCTTACGGAAATGCCACCGCCGCTACGACAGCGATTGTGAAGGGCTGCGGCTTTACCAGCGGACGCGGCGCCTGGTGTAACTTCCCGCAATACAGCACCCCTAATGACCAAGGGCAGGGAACTTGTGCTGAGTCGATTCCGCCGGGGGCCACCGGAATAATCGAAGGGGATACCGTGGATGATAATGGGGATGGACCCTATTGGATGAATACAGAGGAAGCCGTTTCCAGCGGCACTACGCTTGGAGATTTGGAAACCTATGTCACGAATGCAGAGAATCCGCAGTTGGCTAATGAAGGTTTACCGGTTCCGAACCCCAGCTGGGTTATTCTTCAATTTCATTTTATTTGTGCGGATACGGATCCAACCTGCGGTGAGGGCGGAAATGTTGCAGAACAATATGGGATCTCCGTAAGCACCTTTACGGCTTTCCTGGATTGGCTGCAGGGCCAGGTCGGTTCGGGCGCTGTGGTGGTGCAAACCGTTGGCCAAGTGACGGGTGGATTGCCAGTGAACCCCATTCCTGTCATCGGTAGCGTCAGTCCGTCCAGCACGACGGTAGGAATGTCCGCCTCCACTCTAACGCTCACCGGCGTCAATTTTATCAGCACTTCAACTGTCCAATGGAATGGATCGCCGGTAACGACCACTTTTGTCAGCAGCACAACCTTGAACGCGCTCATCCCGGCCGCCGACCTGGCGACAGTGGGCGTGGCCACCATGACCGTTTCCAACGGCGTCAACGCGACGTCGCCAAACTTTTTATACAGCGTGGTCAATCCGGTTCCCGTCCTGACAACGCTTTCGTCCACATTCACCATCGTTGGAAGCACGGGTATCACATTGACCGCCACGGGATCCAACTTTGTTCCGAAATCCGTCGTCCGATGGAACGGATCGGCCAGAACCACAACCTTTATCAGCAGTACGACGCTGAGCGCGGCTATCCTGTCCACCGATCTATCGACGGTAAAAATTGACAGCGTCACGGTTTTCAACGCCACGCCCGGAGGCGGGACTTCTTCCACTCAAACGTTTACTGTAGGCAATCCGCTTCCCGTGCCCGCTTCACTTTCACCCAGCTCGGCGGTCGTCGGAGGCCCTGCTTTCTCACTGACCGTCACAGGATCGAACTTTGTCTCGGGAGCTGTTGTTCTGTGGAATGGCTCGGCCAGGGCAACATCATTTACAAACAGCACGACCATCGTCGCATCGATACTGGCCGGCGACCTGGCTCAGGTGGGGATCACCACCATTACCGTTTCCAATCCCGCGCCAGGTGGCGGACTATCCTCTTCAGGAAAGAATTTTACCGTCGGCAATGCGGTTCCGGTGCTCACCACACTTTCGTCCAGCGCGACGGCCGTCGGAAGTCCTGCCTTTTCGTTGACCGTCACAGGATCGAACTTCGTATCAGGGGCCAGCGTTTTATGGAATGGATCGACCAGAACCACGACGTTCGTTAACAACACCACTTTAACCGCATTAATACCGGCCAGTGACCTGACGGTCGTGGGAACATTCGCCGTTACGATTTTGAATCCCGCTCCGGGAGGAGGAACATCTAACGCACTAACATTCACTGTGGGTAACCCAGGCCCGGGATTAGCCGCGCTCTCGCCCAACTTTGCACCGGTCGGCAGTACCTCTACGCTCACCATGAACGTTACGGGATTGAACTTCGTCGTGGGGTCTGTCGTTCAGTGGAATGGTTCACCCCTCACAACATCGACGAACAGCAGCACCTCCTTAACGGCTCTCATTCCCGCCACGGATCTGACGTCGTTGGGAATTGCAACCATCACGGTTTCTAATCCCGCGCCAGGTGGTGGACTGTCCAATCCGCTACCGTTCACAATAGGTTTCCCTGCACCGGGGCTGACGGCGATTGATCCTGCATTCATCACTGCCGGCGGACCGTCGTTCACGTTGACGGCCACGGGCAGTTTCTCCAATGGATCAGTCCTCGAGTGGAATGGCTCGCCTCTAACGATGATTTCTACCAGCAACACGAAATTGTCAGCCACTGTTCCATCCAGTGATGTCCTTGTCGCAGGAGACGCGAGTATCACGGTGTTCACGCCTGCTCCGGGCGGCGGAACCTCCACGGCATTCCAAGTGACGATCAGCACCGCTTCCGGCGGAGGCGCTTCGGTGAGCGTCGTGGCTCCCCGCATTTACCCCAATCCCTGGCGCGCCGACCGTCCCAACAATGGATATATGAAGTTTGATCAGATGCCGGCCAACAGCACCGTGAAAATCTTCACGATCTCCGCTCACTCGGTGAGAACGCTGGACGCCGCCGATGGATCTGTGACATGGGATTTGAAGAATGATTCCGGGGATAATGTGGCTTCGGGTTACTATATTTACCTCATCACCGGTCCGGGCGTGAAAATACATGGCACGCTCGCCGTTATTCGTTAGACCGTCCTTTTCTCTTCATTTATCCCCTGAATTAGACATTTTTCTTAAGGCCTACAGGCTATAGGTCTATTGGGCCCTAAGATTGGCCACTCGGCCCATTGACTCGTCGGACGGGTTACTCCATAATGTTGTCAAACAGGGTTTTGGGAAACAGGGGTTGTCTAGTAAGAGGGCTGTCCTTCCCGCAACAGTCAAACTCATCGTTGAGTCAGTCAACACTTTCATAAGGCGTTTAATTCAAATAGAGGAGATGTCCCCCTTTGAGTGACGGATCGATTATGCTGTCTCATGAACGCCGGCGATATCCCAGAACGGGGTATGACGACGCCGCTTCAATCGTTATTGGGCAATGGCCGCATCGACAAACTGTGGAATGCCGGCTGCGGGATGTGAGCGATATCGGCGCTTCTATTGAAGTGAAAGATTTTGTCCTGGGGATGGGCGAAACGGCCACGTTGCGCGTGAAAGCCAAGGCCAATCTCAACAAGGGCGTCCAGGTCGGCATTTACCCGCTGACGGGAATCGTGGTACGCAACAGCGTTCCCACTCACTATGGGCTGCGGTTTTCCGCCACGGTCCCGGAACAGATCCGAAACATCGCCGCGCGGCCGCGAAAAATTTTGATGGGAATCGGCATTGCCGTCTTGGCGGCAACGATCTGTATTTTTAAGATTCGCAATCTCGATTCTTTCTGGTATACGCCTCTGCTCGCGGCTTACGGCCTTTTAGCCGCGGCTTTTGTTTTATCCCGCGCGGTTCTTTCTCTGATGTACCGTCATCCCAAAGATCTCGGATTCACGCCCACCGTCTCCATCGTGATCACGGCCAAGAATGAGGAAACCCATATTGCCGACACCATTCATCACTGCTTCCAATCCCGTTACCCCCGCGACCGGTTCGAAGTCATCGCCATCGACGACGGCTCGACCGATGGGACCTGGCAAGCGATGTCGGCGCTGGAAACACGATACCCTTATCTCAAAACCTTCCGGTTCGAGAAAAACAAAGGGAAGCGTCACGGCATGGCTTTCGGCGCGGAGCAAGCTTCCGGTGAAATTCTGGTATATCTCGACTCGGACAGCTTTGTTGAACCGGAAGCGCTTTATCGTATCGTCCAACCTTTTTTGGATCGGCGGATCGGCGCCGTCTCCGGCCATACGCTGGCGATCGAAGAAGAGAACAATTTCATCTCCAAAATGGAAGCCGCGCGCTACTACGTGTCGCATCGCGTTATGAAAGCGGCCGAAAGTATTTTCGGCGCGGTCACCTGCTGCCCCGGCGCTTTCTCGGCTTACCGGCGATCGACCGTTTTGCGCGTGCTTCCGGTCTGGCTGAACCAACGCTTCCTCGGCACGGCAGCCACGTTCGGCGACGACCGCAGTTTGACCAATTACATTCTTCGAACGCACCGGGTCATTTACCATGCCGGGGCTCGCTGCGCGACGTATGTTCCGGACACCTGGGGAAAATTTTGGAGACAACAGCTCCGCTGGAAGAAATCCTGGGCCCGCGAGACCACCGTAGCGGTGCGCCTCATGCACCGTAAACATCCGATCGCGGCGGTGTCCTACTACGCCGGCATTTTCTTGGCAGTTCTCTCTCCGCTCATGGTCGTACGCGCTTTGATTTACATGCCGCTCGCGGGGCACGCCGCCTGCTGGCCTTACGTCATGGGCGTTTTTCTCACGTACACTTTTTTCTGCTCGTTTTACGGCTACCACACGCAATCCAAAACGTGGTATTACGGTCTGGCCTTCGCCTTTTTGTATTTGTCTATTCTCTGCTTTCAAAACTATTACGCCATTCTGACGGTACGCCGAAACCATTGGGGAACACGGTGATGCACAAAGAGACGGCGCTCTTGGAAAACGATTCACAACAGGTTCATCGCCAATGGCGGATTTTCTTTATCCTGATCGCCGCGTTCGCGATGCTGTATGCGTACAAAACGTATGTGTACCGGTCTCATCCGGTTCCCGCTTTGTCTGCCGAAATGCGCAAAGGAACCTGGTTTTATGTTCTTCGCATGCCGGAAATGCAGATTCAATCCGACCCGCGTTCTTCGAGGAAGCAATTTTCCAAATGGATCGACGCCCTGGAACAAGAAGGCTTTTATTTTCTCCCGTTATCGGACGTCTTTCGCCAGTTGAGCCAAGGCCAACTGCTCCCCGAAAAGACGGTGGTGATCGTTTTTGATCCGGGTTACCGGCGAACCGCCGACGTCTTCGTCCCCGTCTTAATGGAAAAGAAAATCCCCGCCGTCTGGTTGACGGACGGCAAGGCACTCGAGCTCCATGATAAGCGCTACATCAGCGCTCACCTGGCCCAGACCCTGGAAGCGTCGGGGTTGTGGGATGTCGGATTTTATACGTCGGGCTCGCCGGTCACGTTGCGATCGCACGGCCAGGAAACGGTTCTGTTGGGCCACCCCACGCTTTGGAAAGAAAATGCCGGCCGATATGCTTTGAACCGCGGACTTTCGACGGAAGCCTTTGATCGTTTGGACGTCAACGCCAAATGGACGGAACAGGACTTGATCCATCGTCTGCTCGTCGAAAAGCCTATCCACAATTCCACCATCCTCAGCCTGCAGCAAATTCAAGGAAGAGATTGGGGCATTGGATTAGATCCTGCCGCGGCGCGCGAAACCCGCTTCACCTTGCGAGCTCCGCCCGGCAAACGGTCGGGCTCCCTTTATTGGCTGGGCACCATGGGCGCTAATGACGCCCACTTACGCGTGGAGGTGGCGTCTTTGATCGGCGAAATGCGCATTTTGATGCGCTCGGATCCTTCCACGGGCAACGGGCTCTCGATCGTCTTTGGACATGGGAAAGTGGCCGTCGATCAAGACAAAAATTTTCAAACTCAGCGTCTGGCCGATGTGGCTTGCCCGGACATCGCCGCCAACACCCCTTTTAATGCGACCCTGGCCGTCATGGGTCGTCAGCTGGCTCTGGCTGTAAACAACCATCCGTTAGTGGCTCTGGAAACGCTCTCTGAACCCACCACCAATCAAGGCATGATCCGGCTCGCCGTTCAGGACAGCCTCAAAGGGGTCGGTGAAGCTCGATCGGTCCGGATGATTTTTACCCCGCTCGGAAAAGAAAAAACAGGTTCATAGGAGTTTTCGTTTGATTGCAGGTTCATATCGTCGGTGCTTTTCACGCGTGGGGATTGTGCTCTGTCTGACGCTGCCTGTTCTGGCGGCGGAAACCGAGAAAATGCCGGAGGATCCGCGCGACCAAGCCGCCTATTTAATGAGAGCCGGGAAAACGGATGAAGCCCTTTCCATTTACCGCCTGCTGGCCGCGCAGGACCCCAATAACCTCGATCGCAAAAAAGAATTGGTGTGGGCTTTATGGCATGCCGAGCGCTATGGCGATACGGCCGAGCTGGCGCTGAAGCTCACGCAGCTTTTGCCCCAAGATATTGAAATGCTCAACCTCTTAGCGCGCGCGCGGACCATGCTCGGGCAAAAACAGGCGGCAATCTCGATTTATGAAAAAAGTCTGGCCCTTAATCCCGATCAGTTATCCGTTCGTCTGGCCATCGCGCGGATCCATATCGATTTGAAGGATCTCGAGACGGCGGCCTCGGAGTTGGCGCGACTAAAAGCGCAGTATCCCGAAGAGTCGAATATTTATGCCGACCAGGCCCGGATCGCGCTCCTGCAGGGAGCTTACGAGAAAGCCCTGCCGCTGTGGGACCGCGCCATCCAGCTGGCGCCTGAAAACTTATTGTTTAAAGTCCATGAGATTGAGACGCTCTACCACTTGGATCAGATGGCCACGGCTCATGACCATTTGAAGGCTCTGGTGGCGAACGTCAAGGAGCCTTGGCCGGGGAAAGACCGCAACGACCTCTGGGCGTTGCTGGAAACCGTGCCGGCCCTTCCCGGCCAGCGGCCGGAGCCGCTGCGCCCCTACGCGCACCCTCTGGGCGTGGACGAAGTGCAAATCGGTCTCGCGCTCGGACGCTTGTATTCCGATCTGCGCGACTACGAAGCGGCCTCGGAAATTCTCTCGGATTTGGAGAAAACGCATAAAGATAATCCGGAAATTTATAACCGGCTCGCCCGCCAGTATTTCCTGCGAGGCATGTATACCGAAGCGGCCCACGCCTGGGCGAGCGCCTCCAGGCTTTCTCCGGAAGACATCAGCTTCCAGTTTGATGAAGCCCGATCTCTCTACTATGCCGGCGACCACAAAACCGCGCGAGCCAAGCTGCAGGATGTCGCCGTCCGCCAATCCAATTACAAATGGCGCGCGATCGACTTTTTAACGGATGTGGCGGTCGTCAATAATAATCTCGAAGACGCTCAGGATTATTTGGAGGCCAATCTCTCGGATCTGCAGCGGCCGGATGAGCCGCGTTACATGCGCTTGGCCTCCATCTATGCGGCCCGCGGCGAAATAACCAAGTGCCTGGCCACGATCGATGCTTTCATCGCTAAAAACCCGCGTGATGGAAGAGCTCTGATGTTCCAGGCGGACATCCTGGTCCAACACGGGCGCATCGCCGAAGCGATCGAGCTCTATAAAAAAGTCATCCAACTCAATCCGTCCACCCTCCGGGCCTACTTCAGCCTGGCCGACGCCTACAATGTGATCCGCAACCCCCGCGAGGCCTTGGCGAACATTCTGAAAGCTCGCGCGATTGATCCGACCGATCCTTATCTGCTTATTTGGCAGGCGCGCTATCTCTACGACGTGGGCGACGTCAAGGGAAGCACGCAGCTGCTTCAAAATTTTCTGGCCAAGACGCCTCCGCCCTTCGTCCCGGCGATTCTGTATCACGGACTCAGCACGCAGCAGGAGGATCCTTTATTGGCTTATTCCGTGTATTTGAGCACGGATGTCTTTGAGGACCAGATGCGCGCGCTGACCGCCGTCGGCTACCAATCGGTGAGCGCCGCAGAGATGAACGATTGGGTTGCCGGCCGAAAAGATCTTCCGGTCAAAAAACCCATCTTGATCGCTTTCGATGACGCGCGCCTGGACGGCATCCGAAATGCGGATCCGATTCTCGAAAAATACAATCTCAAAGCCACCGTGTTCGTCCCTCTGGTGAATGTTGATAAAAATCTTCCCGGCTACACTTCCTGGGATCAACTGCGGGCTTATCAAAAAACCGGGCGCTGGGAGTTTCAACTGCAAGGCGATCTCGGCCGAACGCGAATTCCCGTAGACGCGGAAGGACGCAGCGGCTTGTATTTAATCAACCGGCAATGGCTTCCCTCTGAAGGCCGCGTGGAAACGCTCGAAGAATGGACCGAGAGGATCGATGCGGACCATGACAGCGGTAAACAGAAAATGCAGAAGAAGCTCGCGACGACGCCTGTCGCCTTTGCTTACCCCGAAGGGGATTTCGGCCAGTTGGGTCTTCCCAGCTCGCCCAAAGCCGCGGAGATTAATCTCGCGGAAACGGCCAAAGCGTATGGATCGTCTTACCATGAGGATTCCTTCGGCATCAATATCCGCACCCGGGACCCGCAGCACCTCACGCTCACCGATTCTCGAAAGGACTTAACGGGCGTCGATCTGCGGCAGGAAATTGCGGAGAAAAACCCGTTCACGCTGGCCCGGATAACCCTGCTTCGTCAGGCCACGTGGCAGGGCAATATCCATCACGCGCTCAGCTTGCTCGACGAATTGAGACAAGAACCCGATTTGTCGCCGCGGGTCATTCTTACCGAGGAGGCTCAGATCCATTATTCCGGCCGCGACTTAACGCGCGCGGAGCAATTGGCGGATCAAGGATCTACCTTCGGAGATACGCCGGATCTTCAATCGCTCAAAAGCTCCATCGATACGCAAAAGCGCTATATCTGGACTCCATCGTTTCTTTATCAAGAAGACAATCAAAACCGCACGAACTGGGTTTTCAATCAAACGTTGTCGACTTGGTCCCTGGGAGACGCGCGCTGGACCCTGAATCAACTGTATGGCGCGTATCAGGAAAAAGGAACTCCGGATGTGAACCAAAATGCGATCGGCGTGGCCACCGCCGTGCGCCTGGGGCTGTTTCATACTCTGGACGCGCGCGTCTTGGGACAATTTCTCTCCGGACAATCGGATTTCACCACCTATACGGGAGGCGCCGGGCTGCGTTCGCAATGGACCGATCAGTGGGCGACGAACGTGGAGGGAGGCCGCGCGCTTTATGACACCGCCGCCGCTTTGAATGAGGGAATCGCGGAACGCTACGCCCGCGCGTCCATCTCCTGGCTTCCGGAAGGTCCGTGGGAGATGAAATCCAAAGGGAAATACAGTGATTTAAATGACGGCAATAAATTTTACGACGCCGATTTTGAACTTAATCGCCAGCTGATCGCGGAAACGGATTTTCGCGTGGGCTTTAATGTCGAGACGGAACATATGCAGGACGTGCGGCCTGAATATTACAGCCCGCAACACTTAATCGAGTATCACGCGGTCTTTCAGTTGTCGGCTCCCATTCCGCCCGGATTTCATCTCGACCTGCGCTATCTTCCCGGCTACGGCAAAGAAGATGGGGCCCAAGGACAATTTGTCAACGACGTGGAACTGTCTCTGCCCACCCCTTTGGGAAAACAGACCATGCTGACGCCGGAGATTTGGCTGAGCCGCACACCCATTTATCACAAGGATTCTTATAGCGTGTCTCTCTCGCACCGCTTCTAGATGAAAAAACAAACCTCTATCGGACTGGCTATTTTTGTGTGGGCGGCAGTGTCTTCCAGCCTGTTGGCTGCCGTCAATCCGCCGGGCGCGGCCTCCTTCAGCAGCGTGACGGCGTCTCAGGTCCAAGCCAACTGGACGGACGGCGGCAATGCCGCGGGAACCACCTATTACGTCATTCTCTCCACCGGCGCTTCGCCCAGCACGAACGGCTTTACAGGGAATATAAGCTCCACCACTCTCAATCTGAACGCCCTCTTCACCAATCTATCGGCCAACACGAATTACTTTGCCGATGTCGCCGCGATCGACATCGATGGAAGCACTTCGACCTTCACGTCCCTGGGTTCCACCACGACGGCCTCGATTGCCTCCAATCCGCCGACTGCCGCTCCTTTCTCCAACGTGACGGCGTCGCAAGTGCAGGCCAACTGGAATGCCAATGGAAACCCTCCGGGCACAACGTATACGGCTATTTTATCCACCGGATCTTCCCCAAGCACCAACGGTTTGAGCGGCAATATCCATCAAACCACCACCAGCACGTCTTTTGTATTCACGAATTTGGCCGTCAACACTCTCTATTTTGTGGACGTCCAGGCCGGCGGTTCCGCGTTTGTCGCTCTGGGATCTGTTTCCACGCTGGCGAACGTGCCCACGCCGGCGGGCGCAACGAATGTTCAAACCAATGGATTCACCGCGAACTGGGCGCCCAATGGAAATCCGCTGGGGACCACGTACACCGCTCAGCTCAGCACGGATCCGGGCTTCAGCTCCATCACCGCTTCGAGCTCGACGCTCAGCACGTCGTTGAGCTTCGCAGGGTTGACGCCGAACACCACCTACTTCAGCCGCGTTGAGGCCATTAACCGGAATGGCGTTGCAACGACGTTCGCGGCACTTCCCACCGTCTTCACGCTGACCAACGCCCCCGGCCCGAACGCTTTTACGAATATCACGACTTCGCAAGTCCAAGCCAACTGGACCGCTAATGGAAACCCGGGAGGCACTCAATACACCGTCATTCTTTCTACCGGAGCCTCACCCAGCACGAACGGTTTGAGCGGCAATACCAGTTTGGTCACGACCAATATTTTTGCGCTTTTCACCGGCCTGGCCGTCAATACGGCCTACTTTGCCGATGTGAAAGCGGAAGGATCGGTCTTCACCACGCTGGGTTCGGCGCCGACGTTAGCCAATCCTCCGACGCCAGCCAATCCGACCAATGTCGGCGTTCATCAGATCACGGCGAACTGGGGCACCAACGGCAATCCTCCGGGCACGTCTTATTTGGTTCAGGCCAGCACCGACGTGGGCTTCGGCTCGATTGCCGCCTCCGTCTCCGTAACCGTGTCCTCGGCCACCTTGACGGGACTTTCTCCCAATACGGCCTACTTCATGCGCGTCCAAGCTTTGAATTTGGCCGATATCCCCACCACCACGGTCGCCTTGCCGTCGGCCACGACGCTGGAAGATATTCCCAACGCGCCCGGCGTAGCGCCATTTACCAATGTCACGGTCAGCCAATTGCAGGCCAACTGGACCGCAAACGGAAATCCGCCCGACACCTCCTACACCGCGATCCTTTCGACAGCGCCTTCTCCGGCGACCAACAACTTAGCGAGCAACCAATCGATGACGGTCAGCGCGACCTCGGTGATTTTCACCGGGCTGTCTCCCAACAAACTTTATTTTGTCGACGTCAAGGCCGTCACCCCCGGCGGCAGCTCGGCCCCGACGAGCCTCGGATCTATCGCCACGTTAGCCAATTCTCCCGCACAAGCAAGCCCGACCAATATCAGCGCCAATCAGATTACGGCCAATTGGGGAGCTAACGGCAATCCCGCAGGAACGACCTATGTGATTCAAGCCAGCACCGATTCGGCCTTCGGATCCATTGCCACAGCCGTCACGACCTTCGCGTCTTCCGCAACGCTCACGGGACTCTCCGCCAACACGCTTTATTTCATGCAGGTGCAGGCGATCAATCAGAACAACGTATCTACAAGCTTCACCGCTTTGCCGAATGCCATGACGTTGCAGCCGATCCCGAACGCGCCCTTGCCGGCCGCCTTCAGCAACGTGACAACCAATCAACTGCAGGCCAACTGGACAGCCAACGGCAACCCGCCCGGCACGTCTTACACGGCGATTCTTTCTACCGCGGCGTCGCCTGCCACCAATGGCTTGGCGTCCAATCAGTCCGTCACAACATCCAATTTATCGACGATTTTCTCCAGCCTGCTCCCCAACGTGCTCTACTTCGTGGATGTCAAAGCGACAAGCAGCGGCGGCAGCTCGGCAGCGACCGGTCTCGGATCCATCGCCACCTTCGCCAATCCGCCGACGGCGAGTGCTCCCAGCAACATCGGCGCCAATCAGATTACGGCGAACTGGGGAATTAACGGCAACCCCGCGGGAACAGCGTATTTGATTCAAGCCAGCACCGATTCGGCCTTCGGGTCTATTGCAACGGCCATCACGACCACGGCATCCTCCGCCACTCTCACGGGCCTCTTGTCCAACACCGCTTACTTCATGCAGGTTCAGGCCACCAACCAAAGCGGCGTGGGAACTATTTTCACGGCGCTGCCGTCCGCGCTGACGCTGCAGAATATTCCCAACGCTCCCGGCGTCGTCGGCTTTAGCAACGTGACGGCGGTCCAGCTGCAAGCCTCGTGGACCACGAACGGCAACCCTTCGTATGTGACGTATACGGCGGTCTTGTCGAGCGCCGCTTCGCCCAGCACCAATAATCTCCCCGGCAATCAATCGGTGACGTCCAGTACAACCTCCGTGACATTCACGGGTCTGGTGCCGAACGTGATGTACTTTGTCGAAGTCAAAGCTACAAGCACCGGCGGCAGTTCGCCTTATTCCAGTCTCGGATCGGTGCCGACATTGGCCAATCCGCCGATCTCGGCGGCCCCGACCAACATTCAGCCGAACCAAATCACCGCCAACTGGACCGCCAACGGTAATTCAGCGGGGACGCCTTATCTTGTCCAGGCCAGCCTTGACTCCAGTTTTACGTCGATCACGGTTGCCGTGTCGACGACATCTCTGTCCGCCGCGTTAACCGGCTTGTCGCCTCAAACTCAGTATTTCATGCGGGTCCAGGCAAAAAATCAAAGCGGCTTGACCACGGCCTTCATCTTGCTGCCCTCGGCGACCACCTTGAGCAATCCGCCGAATGCGCCCGCCAGCGCCGGCTTTTCCAACGTGAGCGCCAACCAGCTGCAATCCAACTGGCTCTCAAACGGCAATCCGGCCGGCACGACTTACACCGCCATCTTATCCACGGCGTCCTCGCCCAGCACCAACGGCTTGCCGGGAAATCAAACGATCACGGCCAGCACGACCTCCGCGGTTTTCTCAAGCCTTTTTCCCAACACGCTTTATTTTGTGCAGGTCAAAGCCTCCAACGCCGGCGGCGATTCCGTCTATACCGATTTGGGATCGGTGCCGACTCTGGCCAATGCGCCGGCCTCCGCGGTGCCGTCGGGCATTCAGACCAATCAGATTACGGCCAATTGGGGGACCAGCGGAAATCCTTCCGGAACGTCGTATCTGGTTCAGGCTAGTCCGGATTCGGGGTTTGCGACGATCGCCTCGGGCAAAACAACAACAGCCTCGTCCGCTACATTGACCGGGCTTCTAGCGAACACGACGTACTTCATGCGGGTCCAAGCCACCAACCAAAGCGGCTTGTCGACTTCGTTCACCTCTTTGCCTTCCGCCGTCACCCTGAACAATCCGCCGGGACCGCCGGGAAGCGCCGGCTTCAGCAATGTGGCCACCAACCAACTGCAGGCCAACTGGACGGCTAACGGCAATCCGTCCGGCACGACGTACACGGCGATTTTGTCGACGGCGCCGTCACCCAGCACCAATGGCTTAAGCGGAAACCAGTCCGTCACAACGACCAATATCTTCACGACTTTTTCCAGCCTTATTCCCAATACTCTTTACTATGTCGATGTGAATGCTTCGGAGCAGGGCAGCAATTCAGCCTATACCGCTCTTGGTTCGGTGCCGACGTTGGCCAACGCGCCTACGTCGGCCAATCCCACGAATATCCTGACCAATCAAATCACGGCCAACTGGGGAACGAACGGAAACCCGGCGGGAACGCAGTACCTGGTTCAGGCCAGCGCCGATTCGGGATTCGCCACCATCACCTCCGCCAAGACGACGGTCACTTCATCGGCCACTCTCAACGGACTTTTGGCCACCACGCAATATTTCTTCCGTGTTCAGGCGACCAACCAAAGCGGATTGGCCACGGCCTTTACACCGCTGCCATCGGCCTCGACGGTAGGCAATCCGCCGGCGGCTCCAGGGGGAGCCGGGTTCAGCAACGTGACCATCAACCAGATACAGGCCAACTGGACGGCCAACGGAAATCCCGCCGGCACCACGTACACGGCGATTCTCTCGACGGCGGCGTCCCCCAGCACCAACAATCTGGCCGGCAACCAATCGGTGACGACGAGCTCGACCTCGGTCGCTTTCTCGGGCCTTTTCCCCAACACGATTTATTTCGTTCAGGTGAAAGCCTCAAACGCCGGAGGCGATTCCGCCTTTACGGATCTGGGATCGGTGCCGACTCTGGCCAACGCTCCGGTCTCCGGAGCGCCCACCAATATCGGAGCCAATCAAATCACGGCCAATTGGGGAACGAACAATAATCCGGCGGGAACAACCTATCTGGTGCAGGCCAGCCCGGATGCCGGTTTTGTATCCATCGCTTCGGGCAAAACAACCACCGCTTCCTCGGCAACTCTGACAGGCCTGACCGCCAACACGCTTTACAACATGCGCGTTCAGGCCATCAATCAAAGCGGGCTCGCTACCGCCTTTACGCTGCTCCCATCGGCCACGACCGCAAATAATCCACCGGGGCCTCCGGGAAGCGCCGGCTTCAGCAACGTGACGGTCAATCAAATACAGGCCAACTGGACGGCTAACGGCAATCCGGGCGGCACCACGTACACGGCAATTTTATCCACGGCGCCTTCACCCAGCACGAACGGACTCCCCGGGAATCAATCCAATGCCACGACCAACACGTCGACGACGTTCTCGACTCTTTTACCTAATACGCTTTATTATGTCGACGTCAACGCAACCAACGGAAGCAACAGCTCGGTTTATACCGCTCTCGGTTCGGTACCGACTCTGGCCAACGCGCCCACGTCGGCTAGTCCGACCAACATCCTGACCAACCAAATCACCGCCAACTGGGGCACGAACGGAAATCCCGCCGGAACGCAGTACCTGGTTCAGGCGAGCGCCGATGCGGGATTTGGCACCATCACTTCCGCTATAACCACGGTTGCCTCATCGGCCACCTTAAACGGGCTTTTGGCCACCACGCCATATTTCTTCCGCGTTCAGGCGACCAACCAAAGCGGCCTGTCGACGGCCTTTACACCGTTGCCCTCGGCCTCGACGGTAGGCAATCCGCCGGCGGCTCCGGGAAGTGGCGGCTTCAGTAACGTGACGACCGCGCAAATTCAGACCAACTGGACAGCCAACGGAAATCCTACCGGGACCACGTACACGGCCATCCTATCCACAGCGCCTTCTCCGGGCACCAATAATCTGCCCGGCAACCAAAACGTGAGCACGACTCTTTTTTCGGCGACCTTCTCGAGCCTTTTTCCCAACACGCTTTACTTTGTTCAGGTGAAAGCGTCTAACGCCGGAGGCGATTCCGCCTTTACCGATCTGGGCTCGGTGCCGACGTTGGCCAACGCTCCGGTTTCCGGAGCGCCCACCAATATCGAAGCCAATCAAATCACAGCCAATTGGGGAACGAACAATAACCCGGCGGGAACAACCTATCTGGTGCAGGCCAGCCCTGATTCAGGCTTTGTGTCTATCGCCTCCGGGCAAACTACGACGGCATCGTCCGCCACTCTGACGGGACTTTTGGCGGACACGACTTATTTCATGCGCGTCCAAGCCACCAATCAAAGCGGATTGGCGACCTCCTTTACGTTGCTCCCGTCCGCGATCACGCTGAACAGTCCGCCGGGATCTCCGGGAAGCGCGGGATTCAGCAATGTAGCCGCCGGCCAACTGCAAGCCAACTGGACCGCTAACGGTAATCCGGGGGGCACCACGTACAAGGCGATTCTGTCCACGGCGCCTTCACCCAGCACAAACGGACTGAGCGGGAATCAATCCAATTCCACGACCAACACGTCGACGACGTTCTCCAACCTTTCGCCGAATACACTTTATTATGTCGACGTCAATGCCTCGAATCAGGGCAGCAATTCCGCTTATACAAGCCTCGGCTCGGTGCCCACTCTGGCCAACACGCCCACGTCGGCCAGTCCCACCAACATCCTGACCAACCAAATCACGGCCAATTGGGGAACGAACGGAAATCCCGCCGGAACACAGTACCTGGTTCAGGCGAGCGCCGATGCGGGATTTGCGACCATCGCCTCCGCCAAGACCACGACCGCTTCTTCGGCGACCTTGAACGGCCTTTTACCGACGACGCAATATTTCTTCCAGGTTCATGCCATTAATCAAAGCGGACTTGTAACCCCGTTCACGCCGCTGCCTTCGGCGATTACGTCGACGGTTCCTCCGACCGCTCCGGGAAGCGCCGGCTTTAACAATGTGACGATCAGCCAACTGCAAGCCAACTGGACGGCCAACGGAAATCCCGCCGGCACCACGTATACGGCGATTCTGTCGACGGCGGCGTCTCCGAGCACCAACAATCTGGCCGGCAATCAGTCGGTGACGACGAGCTCGGCGTCGGTCGTCTTCTCGAGCCTTTCTCCCAATACGCTTTACTTCGTGCAGGTCAAGGCTTCGAACGGCGGCGGAGATTCCGCTTTCACCGACTTGGGATCGGTGGCGACCTTAGCGAGCACGCCGACATCCGGTTTACCGACCGGCATTCAAACAAATCAGATCACGGCCAATTGGGGAACGAACGGCAATCCTTTCGGGACCACTTATTTGGTCCAAGCCAGCGTCGATGCGTCCTTTGATTCCATCGCGTCGGCCAAAACCACCACAGCATCATCGGCCACCCTGAACGGCCTCTTGCCCACGACGCTTTACTTCATGCAGGTGCAGGCCTTTAATCAGAGCGGACTGGCCACGTCCTTCACCTTCCTGCCTTCGACGGCAACGCTGCAGAATCCGCCGTCGGTGCCCGCGGGAGCCGGCTTCAGCAACATCACGATCACTCAGTTGACCGCCAACTGGACGGCTAACGGCAACCTGAGCGGGACCACCTACACGGCGATCGTGTCGAGCGCGCCTTCGCCCATCACCAATAATCTCAGCGGCAATCAATCGGTCACCACCACCGGCGACTTTGCCACCTTCTCCGGACTTTCGCCCAACACGCTTTATTACGTGCAGGTCAAAGCGTCGAACGCCGGTGGAAGCTCCGCTTTCTCCGACCTGGGATCGGCGGCAACGCTCGCTAACGCGCCCAGTTCGGCCAACCCGACAGGAATCACCGGCAGCCAAATTATTGCGAACTGGCTGGCCAACGGAAATCCGGCGGGCACCATTTACCGCGTCCAAGCCAGCGTCGATCCGGGCTTCGCTTTTATTTCCGTTGGAATCGCCACGACATCGCTCTCGGCCACCTTCAGCGGTTTGACGCCGCAGACGACCTATTACATGCAGGTTCAAGCGGTCAACTTCAGCGGCACCGGCACGTCCTTCACGCCGCTCCCCACCGTCCTGACGCTGGGCAATCCGCCGGTGGCGCCGGGGGCAGCGAGCTTCAGCAATGTGACGACCTCCCAACTGCAGGCGAACTGGACCCAAAACGGCAATTCAGCGGGAACATCCTATCTGGTGATCTTGTCGAGCGCGCCTTCCCCCAGCACCAACAATCTCGCCGGCAACCGCACCTTGACGGGAACCGGAATCTTCGCCATCTTCACCGGTCTTTTGCCGAATACGGTCTACTATGCCGACGTACAGGCCGCGAACTCCAACGGCAATTCGGTTTTCACCGGTTTGGGAAATACGGCGACCTTGGCGAACGCGCCGGTCCCGGGAAATCCCAGCAACGTGGGAGCCAATCTCCTGACGACCAACTGGGGCGCCAACGGCAATCCGAACGGAACGTCATATGTTATTCAAGCCAGCCTGGATTCCGGCTTTGCCAGCATCGCTTTGACCAACACATCGACCAATACTTTCTCGACACTCCTGGGGTTATCGCCGAACACCACCTATTACACGCGTGTCCAAGCGATCAATCAAAACTTTGTGGGCACGGCCTTCACCGTTTTACCGGCCACAACAACTTTGGCCAACGCTCCGGCCCTTCCCATTTCGCTTCCCTTCACCAATGTCACCACCACGCAAGTGCAGGCGAACTGGTCAGCCAACGGCAATCCCCCTGGAACCTCCTACACGGTGGTGCTCTCGACGCAGCCGTCGCCGAGCTCCAATGGTCTCCCGGGCAATCACACCACCGTGACGACCGGCTCTTTTGTCTTGTACAGCAGCCTTCAACCGAACACGTTCTATTACGCGGACGTCCAGGCCACAAACTCGACGGGCGCTTCGGGTCAGACGAGCTTGGGCTCCGCCATCACGCTGGCCAACGCGCCCACCTCCTTGGCCCCGAGCGGCATCGGCATCAGCCAATTCACGACCAATTGGGGCGCCGACGGCAATCCGAACGGCACCCTCTACTTGGTGCAGGCCAGTCTGGCTCCCGATTTCAGTTCCCTGATCGCCTTCAACATATCGACCACCACCACCTTTGTGTTCAGCGGGTTGTCCGCCAATACCACGTACTATACGCGCGTCCGGGCCATTAATCAGGGCGGCATATCGACGGTCGACACAGTTTTGCCGCCCGCGCAAACGGTGATCACGCTGCCGACCATTCCGGTTTTCACCGCCGCCCAAATCACGGACACCGCGATCACGTGGAGTTGGAGTCCGGGAGCGGCCAACGCCATCGGGTATTCGGTGTTCGATCAAAACAACATTCAGGTGTCGCCGAGTTTCGATTCGAGCGTCCTTCAATGGCAGGAAACCGGCCTGGCCGTCAATACGTCCTACAGCCGCCGCGTGGTCGCCTTTAACGCGTCGGGGGCTTCCAGCTCGACCTTGATCACGGTGTTCACGCTGGCGCACCAACCCACGAATCTGACGGTTCAAGACATCGAAAGTAATTCCATCACGATCGCCTGGAACGCCAATGGGAATCCACTCTCCACCCAATATGTGGCGCAGGTCTCCCAGGGACCCGGCACCGCGCGCACAATAACCGTCACTCAGACGCAAGCGACGTTCGACAATCTGGCCGGAGCGACGACCTACTTCTTCACGGTGCAGGCCGTCAACGGCGCGGGAATCGCGGCCGCCGCGGGCAACAGCCTCACCGCCACCACTCTCGCGCAATTGGCGACCTTCGGCCAGATTTGTTCCCCGCAAGCGAGCACGCTGGCGTTTAACGGACCGAAAGGGCCGGTCCGCGTGGATATTCCGTCGGGAGCGTTCGCCGGTTGTATCCAGATGACAGTTAAAATTCCGGGCACGTTCCCCAATGCACCCTCTTCGGGAACGCCGCTGCGGGGCACCGGCGTGGGGCTGGAATTGGATGCCAACGTATCCGTGCAACCGAGCGTGCCTTTGACGCTGAGCGTTCCGTTCACCAACGCGGACGTTTCCGCCGCCGAGCGGTCGCAGTTGGTCTTGGCGCGCTATGACCCCGTGCACAACCTATGGATCATGCTTCACTCAAGCGTCGATCCGGAGCAGAATGTAGTTACGGGCCAGACGGATCATCTGTCGCTCTACCAAGTCATGGTGGCGCTGCCGTCGGCAAATCTGTCGGCGATTAATATCTACCCGAATCCCTTCCGGCCTTCGCTCGGACACACAGGCGTGAACTTCACCAATCTTCCGGCGGACGCGGGGATTCAACTCTATACGATCACCGGCGAAAAAGTTCAAAGCCTTTCGTCCTCGGCCACGGGCACGGCGTTTTGGGACGGCCGCAATGAATCCGGACAGCCCGTGGCCAGCGGAATTTATTTCGCCGTGGTCAAGAGCGGAAGCGCGAAATCGATTTTGAAAGTGGCGGTCCAGCGATGAAAAAGCTATCGCGCATTTTCATCGTCCTGATGCTTCCCTGCACATGGGCCTGG